>Ga0073906_1000696_pt1 | contig 58907 bp, 51 predicted proteins | sample Inofromicrocosms_FD_65485 | JGI IMG/M metagenome (GOLD analysis project Ga0073906, IMG submission 65485) | Mouse cecum microbial communities from Vienna, Austria - Inoculum for glucosamine and mucus D2O microcosms | ecosystem: Host-associated > Mammals > Digestive system > Large intestine >...
GCGCCCTGGGCTCCGGCGGGTCCCTGAGGTCCTTGCGGACCTGTGGCGCCCTGGGTTCCGGCGGGTCCCTGAGGTCCTTGCGGACCTGTGGCGCCCTGGGCCCCAGCAGGTCCCTCAGGTCCTTGCGGGCCTGTGACGCCCTGGGCTCCAGCAGGACCCTGGGGGCCGGGGAATCCCTGGAGTCCCTGAGGTCCAACAGGTCCCTGGGGACCGCGGGGACCCGTTGGTCCAGGCACCCCTTGGGGGCCTTGGGGGCCCATAGGTCCCTGTGCCCCTACACATGGACACGGGCACGAACAGGGCGGCACAGGATGTTCCGGAGGCATTGGAGGAGGACAGCAGGACGGCCGTCTGTCCGAGCTGTTTCCTCCATTATAAGGGTAAACCTTTACGCGCTCATAATCATACATAAAGGCATTTTCCTTTCTTCAGTCGTAATATGATTCTTAGGGGAGGACCGGCGGCGTCATTCGTTGCCGGTATGCAGCCCCGCGAAAAAAGAACGGTTATATAGGAAAGCTTCTGAGTCAGGTTTTATTTTTCCTGCCCTTTCATTATATTCCTCCGCTTTTATTTGGTTACCCAGATGATAGCAGCAGACACAGAGCTGAATACAGGGAAGATATTCGTAGCAATCCTCTATCATAAATGCTCCGGCGCCTTCCTTCCGCTCTGCCTCCAGCGCCCGGCCATACCAGAAAGCCGCCTCTTTCCAGCGCCGCCGGTTAAAAAAATGTTCTCCCAGGTCGCAGCACAGTTCTGCCCTTGGGGGAGCGTAGGAGAGGGCCCACAGCAGGGCCTGGAGGGATTCGTCCTCTTTTCCTTGTGCCAGGAGACAACGTCCCAGAAGTCGGCAGGCGTCCAGATTGTTTTCAACCCAGCCCTTTCCCTCCTTCAGGAACTGTGAGAGCACCTTTTGCGCCTCCGCGTATTCCCCATGGTCCAGCAGTTCGCGGGCATAGTAGAACTGCTGTCTTGGCTCTAAGGACTCCCCCTGGGCAAGCTGTTCCCGATATATCCGCAGGTTACGGTCCGGGTCGCCGGGTTTTTCCTTCCGGTGCTCCACGGCGGCGGAGGTATAGAGGATTTCCCCAGAGGGGGCGATTGCCTCGTGAACCCGTCCCGTCCAGCGAAAATTCCCTTCCCGGCGGAGGAGCCTTTCCCGGTAATAGGTAAATGCAGGGGAGTCGTTTTGGTCAAAGGCGGCGTGATAAGGGGCCATTACCACATCGGCGGGAGGAGACGTCCGGTCAAGCTGCCGCTTCAGGGAGAGCCAGGAATCCAGGGAACCAGATGGAATCACATCATCCGCGTCCAGCCACATGCAGTAATCCATGGAGGCTTTGGAGAAGGATTCGTTGCGGGCGGCGGAGAAGTCATCACGCCAGGGGAAGGAAAAGACTTTAGGGGTAAAACCGAGGGCGATTTCCTTGGTGCGGTCAGTGGAGCCGGTATCGATGATGATGATTTCGTCCGCGATGGAGGAGGCGGAGCGGAGGCAGCGTTCCAGGACTGCCTCCTCGTTGCGGACGATCATGCAAAGGCTGATGGTGGACAAGACATCACTCCTTTTGGGTTTTGGGCAGAAAGTTGGAGGCGGGAGAAAGTTTCCGTTTATGTATATGCAGAAAAAGAGAAAAGAAGACTACGGCGTTTTCTTCCGTCGGGGTTTGCGTATGGCCGCCTGTGTTTGGAGCTTTTTTATCGAGAATGTGATGTGATTTAGGCTTTGAACTAAAAATCTGTCACAAAATGCCCTTTTCAGCGCCGAAAGATTGTGATACAATAGGGTGCGCCCTCATTTTTGCCTGGGCGCCCCGCCTGATCCAAATTCCGCAGGCGCGGCGCCTGAAAAATTGAGCGACATTCGTGTCAAAAAGGTGGGAATCATCTACTATATGTCATCTTCCAAATCCAAAGAAGAAGCTTCAGAAAATGCCCATACGCAATCCATATTCTCCAACAGCGAAACCTGGAAGTATGCCCTCGTCCAGTCTCTTCCCGTGTTTTTCGGCTACCTGTTTCTGGGAATCGCCTTCGGAATACTGCTGGAGCAGGCGGGCTTCCGAGCGGGCTGGGCGCTGTTGAGCAGTCTGGTTATTTACGCGGGTTCCGGACAATTCCTGCTGGTCAGCCTGCTGAGGGACAACGCGTCTCTGGCCGCTGTCTCCGCCATGACGCTGCTGATCAATGGGCGGCACATTTTTTACGGCCTTTCCTTTGTGGAGAAATTCCGGGCCATGGGGCGTAAGGGCCTTTATATGATATTCTCCCTCACCGACGAAACCTATTCCGTCCTCTGTTCCATCCACCCCCCGGCGGCGGTGGACCCTAAAAAGGCCATGTTCCGCATCGCACTGCTGGATCACAGCTATTGGATTTTAGGTTCCCTGACAGGGGCGCTGATGGGCCAGCTGATTCCCTTTGACTTTGAGGGAGTGGATTTTTCCATGACGGCGCTGTTTGTGGTTATCTTCCTGGACCAGTGGAAGTCCATGCCGTCCCATATTCCGGCGGTTGTGGGCATTTTCTCCTCGGTCTTCTTTCTGCTTCTGCTGGGGCCGGACCGGTTTCTGCTGCCCTCCCTGGCGGCGGCTGCCATTATCCTGTTTTTATGTAAGCGCTGGATTGTACCCAAGCTGGAAGGAGGCGGGGAGGGATGACCCCTGGAAGAACGCTGCTGGTAATCGGAATCGCCGCGGTCTGCACCTTTTTAACCCGCGCCTTTCCCTTCTTGCTGTTCGGCGGGAAAAAGGAGCTGTCCCCTGCCGTCCGGTTTCTGGGCAACTGCCTGCCCTCGGCGATTATCGCCGCTTTGGTGGTGTACTGCCTGCGGAGCGTTTCCTTTGATGCGGCGGGCTGGCTGAATGGGGTGATTCAGCTGGTCTCGGTGGGGATTGTGGCCGGGCTGCACCTATGGAAAAGAAATATTCTGTTGAGCATCGGCGGCGGCACCGTCTGCTATATGGCGCTGCTGCGGATTGTCCCCGCGCTGCTTTCCTGAACAAGATTTTTGAGTATTCATTACGAAAGGAAGTATTTATGCTGAAACCTTTTTTAGAGGCCGGAAAAATCGTAACGACCCACGGGCTGAAGGGCGAGGTCAAGGTTTTTCCCTGGACCGATTCCCCGGAGGAGCTTTTGGATATCGACGTCCTTTACTTTAACAAGGGCCAGACTCCTGTGGAGATTGAAACCGCCAGACTCCAGGGAAATATGGCGCTGCTGAAGTTCCAAGGGATAGACACCATTGAGGAGGCCCAGGGCTTTCGGGGAAAAATCCTCTATGCGGACCGAAAGGACATTCCCCTGGAGGAGGGACAGTATTTTATCCAGGATATTATCGGCTTGCGGGTGCTGGACGCGGATGACGGCCGCCTTTACGGCACTGTCGCCGATGTGAGCAAAACCGGAGCCAACGACGTTTACCATATCCAATTTGCGGACGGGAAAATCCGCCTGGTGCCGAAAATTCCGGAGGTGGTCCTGAAGATTTCCCCGGAGGAGGGGGAGATGATCATCCGTCCGCTGAAGGGGCTGTTTGACGATGAGAATTGATATCGCCACGCTGTTTGTGGAGATGTGCGAAAGCGTCTGCGGGGAGAGCATCATCGGGAGGGCCTGCCGGGGCGGGTATCTGGACGTCCGCTGCCACCGCATCCGCGATTACACCACCGATAAGCACAACCGGGTAGACGACACTCCCTACGGCGGCGGTATGGGGATGCTGATGCAGGCGGACCCCATCTACCGCTGTTACGAGGCTGTGACCAAGGAACTGGAGAAAAAGCCCCATGTCATCTACCTTTCCCCCCAAGGGCAGGTGTTCAACCAGAAAAAGGCGGTGGAGCTCTCCCAAAGGGAACACCTCTTTCTCATCTGCGGCCACTATGAAGGTGTGGACCAGCGGCTGTTGGACGAGATTGTGGACGAGGAGATTTCCATCGGGGACTATGTGCTGACCGGAGGGGAGCTGGGGGCGCTGGTGGTCATGGACGCGGTGGCCCGGCTGTGCGAAAATGTGCTGGCAGACGAGGTATGCTTTACCGACGAGAGCCACTTTTCCGGCCTGCTGGAATACCCCCAGTACACCAAGCCCGCCGTCTGGCACGGGCGAGAGGTTCCGGAGGTGCTTACCTCAGGGCACCATAAAAAAATACGGGAATGGCAGCGGGAAAGGGCGCTGGAGAACACCTGGCGTAAGCGCCCGGACATGCTGGAACGGTGTGAACTGACCCCTGAGGACAAGTGTTTTCTGCAAACCCTGGAGGAGCGCCAGCAGGAAGAAAATGGGAATTACAGGTAAATCAATGGTGGATAACCTGTTGAAAAAAATGACCATGTTGCTGATAATGTTGAAAACATTATAGGTAAAACGCACAACTCAGGGCTTTTTTTAGGGGCTCTAACTATAAAACAAGCAGAAATTACCTGAAAAAGCCCGAATTCGATTGACGAAAAGAAAAGTTAAGCCTATAATGGATATTGTTCAAAGGGTTTGGGTTCGCAGCGGGATAGAGGGACACCTGCGCAGGTGTGCGGGCGCTGTTCCACTCCGATATGAACCCGCCTTGTGTCACCTTTTTCACTTTAATTAACAGGAGAGAAGTAAAATGTACGTAAAAGATGTCATGGTACAGAATCAGGTTGGGCTGCACGCTCGTCCCGCTACCTTCTTCATCCAGAAAGCTAACGAATATAAGTCTTCTATCTGGGTAGAGAAGGAGGAGCGCCGGGTAAACGCGAAGAGCCTGCTGGGCGTTTTGTCCCTGGGGATTGTCGGCGGAACACAGATTCGCGTGATTGCTGACGGCTCTGACGAGCAGGAAGCGGTCGAGAATCTGATCAAGCTGGTGGAATCCGGTTTTACGGAGTAATTTTGCTGGTCAGCTGGGAAGCGCCGCGCCATATTGGCCGGCGTTTCCCCAAACGCAGAAGCGTACCCCCGGCCGCGCCGTTTTTGAGACGGTGCGGCATTCTTTATTTTTATGTGACAGGTTTGCTGCTTTTGCGCTTCTTTTTCATTTTTATCAGAAAGGGTGGGGACTATTTCTAGTCGTTGGGAGGAAATTGCCGCCAGAGCTGGTAAGCTGGATTTCCTGGCGGAAAAAGCCCGCCAGCTTCCGCTGGAACCGGGGGTCTACCGGATGCGGGACAAAAACGGCCATATTATCTATGTGGGAAAGGCCAAAGCCCTCCGCAGTCGGGTGAGCAGCTATTTCCGCAGTGTGGAAAAGCATACCGAAAAGGTCTATAGTATGGTCATGAATGTCTGGGATTTCGATACCATTATCTGTGACAGCGAATTTGAGGCCCTCATCCTGGAGTGCAGCCTCATCAAGCAGAACAACCCCAAATACAACATTCTTCTGAAGGACGACAAGGGCTACCACTATATCCAGATATGGCCCAAGGAGTGGAGCCGAATCACCGCCCAGAAAAATAAACCCCAGGAGGGAGCCAGGCTGATAGGACCGTATATCAGCTCCTTTACCGTCCATGAGACGGTGGACGAGGTCAATAAAATTTTCTGCCTGCCCACCTGCAGCCGAAAATTTCCCCAGGACTTCGGGCGGGAAAGGCCCTGCCTGAACTACCACATCCACCAGTGCATGGGAGTGTGCCAAGGAAAGATTTCCCTGGAGGAGTACCAGGAGATCATTGAGCAGGCGGTGGACTTTATCAACGGCGGTTCGGCGGAAACCCTGAAGCGGCTGAAGGAACAGATGGAGCTTGCCGCCGAAAATCTTGACTTTGAAAAGGCCGCCCGCTGCCGGGACCGTATCAATGCCATCCAGAAGATTGGCGAGCACCAGAAGGTGGTTTCCACCCATGTGGAGGATATGGACGCTGCCGCCTTTGCCCAGGACGGGGAATCCATCTGCGGCGTGATTCTGAAGATACGCGGCCAGCGCCTGCGGGACAAGCAGGAGTTTCTGCTGGGCAAGAACGAGGCCCTTACCCTGGCCGACGCCCGGCGGGAGCTTGTCATGCGCTACTACGCCAGCGGCCAGGAGGAGATTCCAAAGCTGATTGCCCTGGACGAGGACTTTGAGGATTCCTCGCTGGTACAGCAGATGCTCCAGGAAAAAGCCGGGAGGAAGGTGGAGCTGTTCGTGCCCGCAAGGGGGGACAACCGCAAGCTGGTGGAGATGGCCCGGAACAACGCCTCCCAGCGATTGGCCGCCAACAAGCCCTATTCCAACCGGGATGTGGCTGCCCTGGACGAGCTGGCTCGTCTGCTGGGGCTGAAAAATCCTCCGAAATACATTGAAGCTTATGACATTTCCAACATCGGCTCCGAGACGGTGGTGGCGGGGATGGTGGTCTTTGAGGACGGCAAGCCGCTGAAAAACGCCTATAAGCGGTTTTCCATCAAGACGGTGGACGGCACCGACGACTATGCCTCCATGCGGGAGGTGCTGACCCGGAGGATCAACCGGTACTTTGAGGAGCAGGAAAAGCCGGACTCCACCTTCCGGCGGCTGCCGGATTTGGTGCTGCTGGACGGCGGAAAGGGCCATGTCGCCGCCGTGGAGCCCATCTTCCGGGAGCTGGGTTTTGACGTGCCCCTGTTCGGCATGGTCAAGGACAGCCGCCACAAAACCAGGGCCATCGCCGGGGACGGTGGGGAGATAGCTATTTCCACCGTCCGCTCCGCCTTTACCCTGGTGTCCAAAATTCAGGAGGAGGTTCACCGGTATTCCATCGCCTATTCCCGTTCCAAGCACCAGAAATCCGGCTTTGCCATGGAGCTGACCTCGGTGCCGGGCATCGGCCAGACCAGGGCGAAAAAGCTGTTCCAGCACTTCAGGACCGTCAAGGCGATGAAGGCCGCGTCCCTGGAGGAGCTGGAGGCGGCCCCCGGCATGACCAAGCAAACCGCCCAGGCGCTGTACGCCTACCTGCGAGAGGAGTTTCCGCCGGAGGAGGGGACGGAACGCCCGGATGGAGAGAATCTCAACAAAAATACCGCCGAAGGTTGACAAGCGGCCCCTTTTGCAAGATAATAGAGAGGTACCGCCCAGAGCGGAAAAAAGAGAGTGGTTTGAAAGGAATATCGCAGATGAGAGTAACGACTGGCACAGCCCGCGGCCGGAACCTGGCCGCACCGCCGGACAGCAATATTACTCGGCCGACCTCGGACATGACCAAGCAGGCGATTTTCAATATCATACAGTTTGAGGTGGAGGGAGCGGTGGTGGCGGATCTGTACGCAGGCTCCGGACAGCTGGGGATAGAGGCCCTCAGCCGCGGCGCGCGGCGGGCGACCTTTGTGGAAATCAACGCCGGGGCCATGGATACCATTGTACAGAACCTGAAGACCTCCGATATGACAGGCCGCGCGCGGATTATGCGGATGGATGTAGATGCCTATCTGGCGCGGAACCAGGACACCTATGATATCGCTTTCCTCGACCCCCCTTACGAGCAGGGAAAGTACGAGGGGACCCTGCCCCTGGTAGTCCAGAGGATGAACCCCGGCGGGGTAATCCTGTGTGAAACCTCCAAGGAGGAGATATTGCCCGATGAGGTGGGGGACTTCTGCAAGCAGAAGGAATACCGCTATGGAAGGGCTAAGCTGACGGTATACCGCAGGAAGGAGACGGAGGAGGAATAGCCCTCCACGGGTAAATAAACCAACCGGAAAGGGTTTGACGGAAAATGGCAATCGCGATATGTCCGGGCAGCTTTGACCCGGTCACAAACGGACATCTGGACATCATTCACCGGGCAAGCAGGCTCTTTGAAAAGGTCATTGTCCTGGTAATCATCAACCCCGACAAGACGCCGCTTTTTACCAGTGAGGAGCGGGTGGAGATGATCCGCCGGTCCATCGACCTGCCCAATGTGGAGGTGGACTCCTACCGGGGGCTGCTGGCCGATTATGTAAAGCGGTCGGGGGCGACGGTGATTGTAAAGGGCCTGCGGGCTGTGACGGATTTTGAGTATGAATTCCAGATGGCGCTAATCAACAAAAAGCTTGCTCCCTTTGCGGAGACGATGTTCCTGACCACTGACGCGTCCAATATGTATCTCAGCTCCAGTGTGGTGCGGCAGGTGGGGAGCTTTGGGGGAGATATATCCCCCTTTGTTCCGGAGCAGATCAGGGAGCAGATTGCAGGGCGGCTGAAAAGCCTTTAACAATGCAGACTTGTAAAGGAGGTTATCCGTTTTGAATATCGAAGAAATTCTGGAGACCATAGACGACATGCTGGAGCATGCCTGGAGCCTGCCGCTGACCGGGGGCAGGTGTGTTGTTGACGCGATGAAGGTGCGGGACCTGATTGAGGAGATACGGCTGAACCTGCCGGCTGAAATCAAGATGGCCAGGGAGATTGTATCGGACCGCAACGAGATACTCAACGAGGCGAAGCGGGAGGGCGAGGCCACGGTCCGCAAGGCGGAGGAGCGGGCGCGGGCGCTGATCGCCCAGGAGGCCATTGTAAGGCAGGCCCAGGAGCGTGCCCAGGAGGTGACGAGCCAGGCGCAGATCAAGGCCAGGGAGCTGCGGTCGGCGTCCCACAGCTACAGTGACAAGATGCTGGGGGATGCGGAGGAAGCGCTGACCGAGGCGCTGAAGAGCGTAAAGACGACGCGCAGCGCCTTGAGGAGCGCCAGCTCCGGCAACCGTTTAAAGGGCTAAGCACCGAGCGCTGACCCTGCTGCGGAATCTCAAATCACGTTTAAAAGCTTTGGCCGCTTTCTCGAAAGTGGCAGAGTCCAGAGACAGAGTCTCTGGTCGCGCCCGCAGGCGCGAAACACCCTGCACGAACTAAAAAACGCGTAAACTCCACCTAAAAACCACTAAAATCAAAAAGCCCGTGTAAATCCCCCTCCGGTGGTGAATTAACGATAGTTTTTGTAAACCGACATAAGGATGGCCATCCGGGCTTTTTGGCCCAGCGAAAGCCTGGAGGCGGCCACGGGCCGCCGACGGCATCTTTCGCGGACCGGGAGATGGCGCTAAGGGAAGCAGATGAAGGCGCAGCCCCGGCGCTCCGACCCATGAAAATTGTGGAAAACTCGGTTGGCTTTTGGCTGACCGTACAGTATTCCTATAAAAAAGATGTCTTTCAGCACCGAAAAATAATGGTTTACATCATTGTTTTTCAGTGCTGATTTGCGTTTAAGCCTGATTTGAAATTTTTGGATTTCCCTTTGACATTTCCACCTGGACAGGGTATAATGATAGAAGCAAAGGTATCATTTTTAGGGCGATTCATCTTTCGTACATATCAAAAAGTTCCGATAGAAAAGGATGGCTGAACATGACCGCAATCCACGACAGAATCTCCTTCCACAATGTGGACCACCTGGAAAAGAAGGGGGAGCTCTCCGGACTGCTTCTCCAAAGGTTTCCCGACCCGATCCGCCTGGCCCTGGGACAGGGAGACCACGAAAGAGGCCGCTTCTTTGCCCAAGTTTCCACCGGATGTGAAATACGGTTTGTCACCGACGCCTACTTCTACCGCCTCTCCCTTTCCTCCTATCTGGAGGATACCCATGTCATAATTTTCTGCGGGGACTACCTCCATTCCGTCCACCAGATTCCTGCCGGTAAGGTGACAACCCTGCATATCGAAATCCCCCCGTCTCTGTTCCAGAGCGAAAGCTGGGTCAGAGAGGGTGGGCGGTTTGACTGCCGGGTGTGGCGGGTGCTGTTCCATAAACAGTCCTGCGGGGTATTCTGCGAGCTGGATGCCTTTGGCCATGAGGTCCGCCCGCCGGAACCCCAGGAGGTCCCCCAGATCAAATGGCTGGCCTATGGCTCGTCCATCACCTTTGGCGGGGACGTGCATCTGGCCTCCAACGCCTATGTCCTCCAGGCCGCCAGACGGCTGGGGGCGGACGTGTACAATAAGGCCGTCGCCGGAAGCTGCTTCTGTGACAGCGCCATGATTGAATACCTCTCCTCCCTGAAGGGGTGGGATATCGCCACCCTGGAGCTGGGCATCAATATGCTCAACCGCTTTACGGTGGAGGAGTTTGAAAACCGCTCCCGCGACCTCACCCAGGCTTTGTTAAAGGCCAACCCCGGAAAACCGGTGGTGCTGATTACCGCCTATCCCGCCCACGCCCTGTTCGGCGGAAACGCGGCCCAGAAGGAAAAATACCTGGCTTTTGAGGAAATCCTGAAAAAAATCAGGCAGGAGGACAAATCCCGCTGCCTGCATTTGATAGAAGGAAAGGATATTTTAAGGGACGTCCAGGGCCTTACCGTGGACATGACCCATCCCTCCGACGATGGGCACATTATGATGGGCCAGCGCCTGGCGGAGGAGCTGGAGCGCATTCTCAAGGAAATTTGATTTTTTCTCCCTTTTTATGCAGTAAAATCCAGGCTTTTGAACACTTATAGAATAGTGATGGGTACATCCGCCATGGATTCCCTGGGAGTAAGGATGCTTAACGCCTGGGGGAGAACCGAAATCTCCACCTCAGAGGGATTCCCGCCGAACTCTCCGTCCAGGGTCCAGGGGGCCTGGTCCGGGGACTGAATCCGGAAGCGGGAGCTCTTGGCCCGGAAGATCAGCTCCTTGCTGTCCTCCTCTCGCCGGAGCAGGGCGTTTATCACTGACTGCATCTGAGTGATGCTCTCCGGACGGCGGATGAGCAGAAGCTCAAACAGCCCGTCATTCAGCTCCACCTCCTGCCCTGCCAGCTTCTGGAAGCCGCCTACAGAGGTGGAATTGCCCACCATGCCAAAGATGAAATCCCCTTGAACCTCGCCGCCGTCATAGCTCACGGTCATGCGGTAGGGGTGGATGGAGGGGAGCTGGCGCAGCCCCTCCAGCAGATAGGCCGGACGGCCCAGCATGTTCTTGTACTGCTGAGGGGTTTCGTAGGCGACGTTGGTAAAGGCACCAAAGGCGGCGATATAGGTGAAGAACCGCCCGCCGAAGCGCCCCACGTCACAGCGGAAGGGTTCCCCCTCCACAATGGCCTGGGCAGCCTTCTTCATATCCTTGGGGATTTTCAGGCTGGTGGCAAAGTCGTTGACCGTGCCCGCCGGGATGTATCCGAACAGCTGGGGGTTGCCGCTTTTCACCAGGCCGGAGACCGCCTCGTTGAGGGTGCCATCCCCTCCGGAGGCCGCGACGATATCATACCGCCCCGCTCCCTCACAGATGATTTCGGTGGCCTGGCCGGCCCGCTGGGTAGGGTAGACGGTGGGGAGATATCCCCCCTTTACAAAGATATCCAGCAGCTCAAACAACTGGGGCTGGATTTCCGCTTTCCCGGAGTTGGGATTGAAGACGAAAAGTATTTTTTTCAACTTGTTTTCAGACGCGGACATGTGAAAACACCTCTTTTTTGTGATATTGATAGTATTATAACCGATTTGTGGCAAAGAGGCAACCTATTTACCAAATGCAAAAATATATAATGCCCTTGGCGGGCAGGGAGTGACTCGGTATGAAAGAAGACAATTCGGAAAAAACGCCCTCCGAAAGTGCTGAAGAAAAAGAAGGAAAAGCATTTTTAGCGTTAAGCGCCATCCCTCTTGGACTTTGCCTTGGGGTATGCTACGGCGTGGTATTCGATAATCTTGCGCTGGGAATCGGTTTGGGACTCTGCTTTGGCGCAGCGTTTTCAGCGATTGCCGCCAAGCGGAATCAAAAAGATGAAAAGCAGCCTGACACCGGTCAAACGCGTCAGGAGAAATTACAGGTTCAAACCGCCGATACTGATAGAAATGAGGGTTGATTCATGAAAAAAAATCTGAACGCATGGAAGCGGACGATTTCTTCTGTCGCCGCTCTGGCCATTGTTTTAAGCTTGGGGATGCCGTTCACCACGGCATTTGCCGATGAAACCGGCACACCTTCCGAGTCTTCCAGCGCGCCGGTTGAAAGCGCCGGCCCGGAAAGCAGCTCCGCCTCCTCTGAGGCACAGCCCTCCCAGTCGGAGGCAAAGTGGGAGGACACCGCCGCCGCGGCCATCGGGACCGTTTCGGGACGGGATGGGGCGGAAAAGGTCTACAACTATCTCCGGGGACTGGAGGGCCACAAGGACGCCCAGTCCTTCCAGACCCTTGCCAATAAGTGCGGACTGACGACCAGCAAGGTGATAACGGGCACCCTTTCCGGCGCTGCTCACAGTTGGAATGTGGTGCAGGTAGACGGCGTATGGTACGCGGTTGACGTGGAGAAAGGCGTTCTGCTGGCCGGGGCGAAGACCCTGCTGGCGGACGGGAAAACCGCTTTTGAGGATGCTTATAAAACCTCTGATACGACCGTATTGAGTGGGGAAAGCCATAAGATTGTTGTAACAATAACCCCTATGGTTGGTTTGAAAAAGGGATACGGAGATGCTGACCCGTCCTTTGTTTATACTCCCAGTATAAACATTGGCCTGGACGGCGTCCTTTCCAGAGCGCCGGGCGAGGATTTGGGAGAGTATGCCTATACCTTGGAGAAACTCAAGGTGAAGGATTCCGCCAATGCCGGGAAGTATCAATTGGAATTAGCGAAGAACGCGTCAAAGTTTAAAATTGAGAAAAAGACGTTGGAAATTGAAAGCCTTGAGTTGGAGAGCGATTCCAAGGCTGCTGACGACACGCCGTCAGTCCCTGTCCGGAAGGTTATTTTAAAGGGAAATATTCCGGAGAGTGAAGTATCGGTCAATATGGCGGGGGTTTCGGCGGCGGTTTCCTCCAACGAAGCAGGCGTTTACAGCAATATTACCCTTTCCGGGCTCGCCCTTCAGGGGACAAAGGCAGGGAACTATACGATTGGGGAAAGCGCTGTTGTTAATAAGAGCTTTACAATCAAAGTGCCGGAGCCGCCGGCGGTAGTAGACGGCGCGGAAGAAACGAATGGGAAACCGGATGAAAATCAACCTGGAGGCGCGGTTTCTGATTCTTCTTCGGATGGGAACAAAGACAATACCTCTGACAGCAGCAATACCACGCCGCCGGAAAACAGTGAACAGCAGAGTACAAGTAGTTCCGACAGCAGCCAGAGCAGTACATCCAGTGAAGAAAATTCATCCAGCTCAACGGGGTCTGCATCCGCTCCCTCGGAATCCTCCGGGTCCTCTTCCGGGGAATCCTCTGAAAGTAATAGCGGAAACAGTTCCAGTTCGGGTAATACGTCTGGAGGCAGCGATTCGGAAGATTCCCAGAAAGATGAGAACGTCACCGGGCCTTCCGAAGGTGAAACGCCTGCTCCTGCGGAGAAAATAGTTGTCAAAATCAAATTTGAAAATCAGACAAAAATTTATGGTGAAAAGGACCCTGAGCCTAAATATACAGTGATACAGCCCGAAGGGGAGGAACTGACCGTTACCGGAACACCGAAGCGGGAAGTCAAAGAGGGCTCTGAAAATGCCGGTTTTCATCCATACACAACCGTGGAAGGATTGACCGTCAGCTCCGATCAATACAAGCTTGAGCTTGCTGAAGACAGTACCGGCGGACTTACCATTATACAGCGTCCGGTAGCCGTTTCCTTCCGCAGCTCCTCCTTTGACGTGGACCTCAATGAAAAAGAGAAGACCGCCTTTGTAGAGTACGACGGAAAGCCCAAGGCGCTGGAGGGTTATTATCCGACAGTCAGGGGAGACGAGTGTAAGGTAAAGGTACTTTATAACGGGCTTGAGACCGTTCCGACAGAAAAAGGGACCTATTCGCTGTCTGTTGTGGTGGAGGATTCTAATTACAGCCTTACTTCCGAGGCTTTGGCTATTGACAAAATGGTCATTACCGAAAAGCTGTTTACGCCTGTTGACCAAAGCAGGACGATTGCCAAGAATGATATAAATGAAAAATCAATTCCTCTCAGCTCATTCGGGATTCCCTCTGAATGGTACGACAAGGTTCAGATAACCAATCTGGAGGGTGAACTGGTTGTCGAGGATTACAACTCCGGAAAGCTGTATGTAAAGGATGGAAATCTGTATTTCCGCCTGCGTTCCGGGGTGACAGCGGGACAGCAGGGAAAAGTTGTCCTTTGGATACCGGAGATCAATATCTATGCGCGCCTCACGGTTACGGTAGGCGAACAGGGATTTGAGGTTTCTGTCCAGAATTCTCCTTCTAGCGTAATACTGGGCAATGATATTTCGGTTTCCAGTTCCTCCTTCCGGCTGGCTTTCAAGTATGACAACGGTAAAACCGAATATGAATCCATTACCAGGGATATGCTTTCCGGTTATGATAAAACCGCTAAGGGTACAAACAGCATAGGCAACAAGATCATTACGGTTACAAGTAAAACAAAAGAGCCAGGCGCTACCGCAACCTTTAAGATAAAGGTGAACGACCGTATTATCGGCCTGGAAGTGGGCGAACCCGACCAGACCCACTATTACACCAGCGATTCCCGCCTGGATCTCACCGGCGGATGGGTTGCCCTGAAAATGCAGAGCGGTATTCCCCAGGATTCAGTGAAACTTGGATTTACCATGATTAACAGGGATCATTCCATCCTGAAAAAACCCGGAGAATACTCTGTTAGAGTAAAATATAAGGATTACACCCTATCCGATGCCTTTACCTTCACCGTCGAACGGGACAGCTACTGGGGCTTCGACGATATGTACCCCGCCGGCAGCACCACATCCACCCCGGATTCCGGCGAATTCGGCGTTTCCCTCAATGCCTCTGACTTGAAAGGAGAGCACAGCAGGGGGAACATCTACCTGGTGGTGGAGGAAAGCTGGGACGATGAGCTGGACGACTATATGTACCAGCGCAGTTTTGACGACTATGAGCTGATGGACCTTCACCTCTACGACGATTATACAGGCGAAGAGGTGGAAATCCGCAGCGGCCGGGAGGTAACGGTTTATATTCCCTATCCCCAGGGCACCTCCTCCAGCCGGCATACCTTTACCGTTTATCACCTGGTCAACGGCAGAGTGCGGACTGAAAAGGTCACTGCTTTGAGCAATCACCTGAAGGTCTCAGTCAGCTCCTTCAGCCCCTTTGCGGTGGCGTGGAAGCAGAAGAGCTCTATTTCCGGCGGAAACAGCTCCGGCGGCAGCAACCTCTCCGCAGCGGTTCAGCACCAGCAGGAGATGCAGGAGTTCTGGAACGACGTGACCGATACCCTGAAGGACACCAAGTCCGGCCGCAGCGTCCTGGTGGACGCCGGGGATTACGACTATGTGCCCTCTAAGGTGCTCAAGGCCATCAAGGACCGGGACGTTACCCTGAAGATTGAAAACGACACCACCAAGACCATTGTATTAAACGGCAAAAAGCCGCCTATCACCGGTTCCCTGAAAACAAGCTATACCATGTCCGAGCTGTATGACGCAGTGAAGGGAAATACCAATTCCTCCACCAATTCCAGCTCCAAGGTTATCAATAACAACACATCCGCCAGCTCCCTGGAGGCACTGTGGAGCGGCGTGGTGAAATCGCTGAAATCCTACCAGGAGGGGACCTCCATCACCGTAAACGCCAAGGATAATTCTAGCATCCCCAAAACAGTGCTGGACGCGGTCCGGGGGCGGAACGTCACGGTGAAGCTGAAGAGCGAAAGCCACCCCACCATTACCTTTAACGGCAAGGAGATGCCGGTGGACCTGCCCAGCCAGAGGCAGTACACCCTCCAGGAGCTGTACGACGCAACGGTTCCCGAATCGGTCAGCGATATGGAGGACCTGTGGAGCGGCGTGACAGACGACCTGAAATCCTATAAGGCGGGTGCAAAAGTCACCATCAGCGCCGGAAATAATACCTTTATCCCCAATACGGTGCTGGACGCCATCCGGGGACGCAATGTCACCATTAAGATTAAGAGCGACTATACCTCTGACCTGATTACCCTCAACGGCGCTTCGCTGCCCAAGTCCCTGAGCGGGGAGAAGTACTACTCCATCTCTCAGTTGGCCAACCGGGCTAAAACCGGCGGGACCATCATCTATCCCTCCGGCGGCAATACGCAGCAGAACAACGTGCAGAGCAGCTGGCAGGGCACGGGACAGAGCAGCATCACCTCTGGCGGCAGTACCGGTACAACAACCACATCCCAGCAGGTGGTCAGCTCCCAGGGCGGAACCGGTTCCAGCCAGTCCTCGTCCTCCCAGTCCTCGGCAGTGGCGGCGGTTTCCGGCTCTATCGGGTCCGGCTCTTCCCAGTCTTCTTCCAAGATAACGGCTCCCTCCGATACCATTATCCCGCCAATCAACGGCGAAGGAGACACGGTTCCGTCCATTGAGGAGACAAAAAAGGGGGATTCCATTCTGCCAAAGGTAATCATCGGAGTGATGATTTTTGCAATCCTGATTGTAGCAGGAATACTTATTTTCCTGCTCAGCGGCACACGTTCCCGTCCAAGATAATGTTTTCAGTTCTTTATTTCTAGTTTTACTTTTATAGCTTTGATTTAGGCTGTCCGGCAAACTGCCGGACAGCCTAAAAAATCTTTAAACTGCCTATTGACATTTGAAAGAAAATCTAGTATAGTATACAAAGAAGTAGCTGTGGAAGGAATTCTTTGGTGCATTCATGAAAACGACTAAGGCAAATGAGTTGCAATCCATTCAAAAGGAGATTACTTCTGCATCCGACTCTAACCCCGGACTTCCGGACACTGCGGAGCTGGTGGCAAATTACCGCCCGTTGGTTTACGCTATTGCATCCCGCTTTTACGGGATGGAATTTGACGATTTGGTTCAGGAAGGGATGTTGGGGCTTTTGAGTGCAGCCAAGCGCTTCGATCCATCTCAGGGAAGCTCCTTTGGTTCCTTTGCCGCTCTTTGTGTTCAGCGCAGGATGGCATCAGCTGTCGCCAGACAGCAGGGAAAACGCCGGGGAGAGATTTCTGTTTCCCAGCTTTCTCCCCAGGAGGAGAAGGCGTTTTCCAAGGCAGTGCTTGAGGAAGATAATCCTGAAAATCTAGTAATCCTGCGGGAGGATATTGACCTCTGGCAGAAGAGATTGGACGCGATGCTTTCGGAGCGGGAGGGAAAGATTCTGAGATTGTATCTGAAGGGATGGGCCTATCAGTCCATCGCGGAGGAGCTTGGTATTTCCACCAAGGCGGTTGACAACGGCCTTCAGCGTATCCGGTGCAAGGTGCGGGATTGGGTGGAACGCGAAAAGAGTTTGGATTAGGCATTCTTCTTACCATGTTCACCAGCCATATTCTGGCTGAGTATATGCCCATAGCTTTAAGGCAGAGTAACCCATTGTGAGTAGTCTCAATGCAGCGCTTTCCAAGAAACCTAAGGGCAAATTTAAAATCAAAGCGAGGTAATTTCCAATGTACACTGACAAGACTTTGAAGTGCAAAGAGTGCGGCAATGAGTTCATCTTCTCTGCTGGCGAGCAGGAATTCTATGCTCAGAGAGGCTTCGTCAACGAGCCCCAGAGATGCAAGGCTTGCCGTGACGCCCGCAAGAACGCCAACGGTACTGCCCGTGAGATGTTCACTGCTGTCTGCGCCGAGTGCGGCAAGGAAGCAAGAGTTCCCTTTAAGCCCTCTGGCGACCGCCCTGTTTATTGCAGCGAGTGCTTTGCCAAGAGAAACGGCGCTACCAACGAGTAATTTGCATGAGGAACGCCCTGGACAAAGGTCCAGGGCGTTTTTTGCTTTATATGAATATTGTTGCCTTTTTTAATGACATCCATGAAGTGTCATTGCTTCAGTATTTATAATTTTCAACATTGTATTTTCTGTTTTGTGGTATAACGGTGGAAAACCCACGTTAAAATTCATCGTTTTTACGGATTGCATCACGTGGAAAAATGTGTTTAAATACTTATAGCTATTGCCTGAAACAGGGTTCGCAAAAATTGCGGCAAGATGCCGGAAAAAGGTTTTTTGAAAAGGAGTAAAAGCTGATGGAGTTTCAAACGGGATGGTTATCCGACCCGAAGGTGTTTGCCATCAAACGCCTTCCGGCCCATTCCTCCCATTCCTATTGCGGGGGAAAAGGGGAATCGTTTACACAGACGCTGCGGGACGGCTGGAAATTCTTCTATTCCGAAACGCCTCAAACTGTTTTGGAGGGCATTGGACAGTGGTCTCAGGAGGGATTTGATATCTCCCAATGGGAAAATATTGAGGTCCCCGGCTACTACGCCCTGCAAACCGTTCACGATGTACCCCATTATACCAACGTGATGTATTCCTGGGATGGACTGGAGCAGCTGAATCCCGGCGAGATCCCCGCGGAGAAAAATCCCACCGCCTGCTATGTCCGGGATTTCCAAAAACCGGAGGACTGGCAGAAGACCATGGTCCGTCTGGAGGGAGCAGACTCAGCGGCGGCGGTATGGTGTAACGGCGCGTTTGTAGGATACAGCGAGGACAGCTTCACGCCGTCGGAATTTGACCTGACCCCCTATGTCCATGAGGGGAACAACCGCCTGGCTGTGGCGGTGTTTCGGTTCAGCACGGGCAGCTGGCTGGAAGACCAGGATTTCTGGCGGCTCAGCGGCATTTTCCGTGATGTGGTGCTTTTTACTTATCCCAAGACCCATGTCTGGGACTATTTTGCCGTTGCCAATCCCAACGGCGATTATACAGAGGGCAGGTTGGAGGTCTCCATGCACCTGACCGGGGAGCTGTTCGGCCATGTCACCCTGGAGCTGGAGGGGAATACCGAGGGCGCGTCTATTGTGGGAGAGTATCTGACCCTTTCTGTCACATTGCCCAGGCCCCGCCTTTGGAGCGCGGAGCACCCCAATCTGTACCCCTATACCATCAAGGTGTTCGACGGAAATGGGGAACTGCTGGAGGCAGTCACCGGGCAGGCGGGTTTCCGCCGGTTTGCCCTGGAGGATGGGCTGATGAAGATCAACGGAAAGCGCATTGTCTTCAAGGGCGTGAACCGGCACGAGTGGAACTGCCGCCGGGGCCGCAGCGTCACCGAGGAGGACATGCTCCGGGACGTCCTCCATATGAAGCGGAACAATATCAACGCGGTGCGGACCAGCCATTATCCCAACCATACCCGGTTTTACGAGCTCTGCGATCAGTACGGACTTTACGTCATCGACGAGACCAACCTGGAGACCCACGGAAGCTGGCACTATAGCGGTCAGGACGGCGTGGAAAACAAGAGGCAGGGAATCCCCGGAAGCAGCGAATTGTGGCTGGACGCTGTGCTGGACCGGGCCAACAGCCTGTTCCAGCGGGATAAAAACCATCCCTCGGTGATTATCTGGAGCTGCGGCAATGAGAGCGGGGATGGACGGGATATCTTCGATATGGCCAACCTGTTCCGGGGCGCGGACTCCACCCGGCTGGTACACTATGAACGGGTGAAATGGGACAGTCCCTTTGCCGGATGCACCGACATGGAAAGTCAAATGTACACCCCTGTCTGGAAGATTGAGGAATTCCTGAAGGAGCACCGAGACAAGCCCATGATCTGCTGCGAATACACCCACGCCATGGGCAATTCCAACGGGGCGATGCACAAATATACCGATTTGGCCGAGCGGGAGCCGCTGTACCAAGGGGGATTCATCTGGGATTATGTGGACCAGTCCCTGCTGGTAGAGGACCCGGCCGGGCTGGGAAAGACCTATCTTGCCTTTGGCGGCGATTTCGAGGACCGGCCCACCGACTACAACTTCTGCTGCAACGGCCTCTTGCTGGGGGACCGCAGAGACACGCCGAAAATCCAGGAGGTGAAGTTCAATTACCAGAACTTTACCCTGACCCCCGCCCTTTCCCGTTTGACGGTGAAAAACACTTCACTGTTCACCAACGCCAACGAATACGGGCTGGAGGTCTGGCTGGAGCGGGACGGTGAGACGGTAGGGAGCTTTTCGGGCGAAATTTCGGTAAATCCTGGGGAGGAGGCTTTCATAGACCTTCCCTTTGACAGACAGACAGAGCTGCCGGGGGAGTACACTGTCAACGCCGCGCTGGTGCTCAGGGAGGACGCGCCCTGGGCCCCAAAGGGCCATGAGGTCGCCTTTGGGCAGACAATCCTTCCGGCGGTGAAGGGGGAGGCTTTCTCCTTGCTTTTCTCCAAATCCACCGGATTGCTGACCTCCTATTGCTGGAAGGGGGTTGAGATGCTGTTCTCCCAGCCTCAGCCGAACTTTTGGCGGGCCCCCACCGACAACGACCGGGGCTGCAAAATGCCCTTTGACTATGCCAAGTGGAAGACCGCCGGTCTTTACGCCAAGCTGAAGACCGCTCAGGCCAGGCAGGAGGAGAATCGCGTGGTCATAGAGGGACGCTATCAGCTTCCCGCCGGAGAGGAGCTTGCCCAGACCTTCACGGTGACAGGGGACGGCCGGGTAGAGGTCTCCATGAAATACCTGGGTGAGGCAAAGGAGGCGGCCCCCGACTTCGGCTTCCTGATGACGCTGCCGGTCCGGTTTGGACAGGTGGAATATTTTGGAATGGGTCCCCAGGAGAACTACTGTGACCGCCGCCAGGGGACCAGGCTGGGGATATTCGGGTACACTGCTCAGGAGAACATGACGGAATACTCCATCCCTCAGGAGTGCGGGAACCGCACCAGGGTGAGGTGGGCCAAGGTCACCGACGGGCAGGGGCATGGGATGCTGTTTGCCGGAAGCCCGGAGATGGACTGCTCGGCGCTGCCCTACACGCCCCATGAGATAGAAAACGCCTATCATTCCTACCAGCTTCCGCCGGTATGTGAGACGGTGGTGAGATGCTCTGCCGGACAGACGGGAATCGGCGGGGACGACAGCTGGGGAGCGAAGACCCATCCGGAGTACTGGAGACGGTTGGAGAAGGGAACGGAGTTCACCTTTGCATTTCAGGGTATTTAAAACCCTAAAGAAGAACGCAATGAAAAAGGTCTGATATCCAGGGGGCTGAGCGGCAGAGCTGCTTCCTTAAAAGGCCCCCTGGTTGGGCGTTTTATCAATGGCTTTGTGGCGCTTTATCTGCATTGGTTTTATGAAAGCCAAAAAAACAGTTGACAAACTTCGCGCCAGTTGCTATAATAACGTTTAGTGTTCCGGTGATAAGGGCCATTAGCTCAGTTGGCAGAGCACTTGACTTTTAATCAAGGCGTCCGGAGTTCGAATCTCCGATGGCTCATATAAATCCGAAAAGGGAAACGATTCCGGTTGGAAGCGTTTCCCTTTTTCCTTGGGAGAAGGTGGAAGAATGGAGGAGCTGCTTGCCTGTGCCCTGCTGCACCAATGCGGCCTGGCGGCAAGGGAGGAATATGTTCAGAAGCTGGACAGTCTTTTTTTGCAGGATGAAACTGATGAACTTTTCCTGGAATTGGAATTTTGTACTGGGGATTGGAATAAAACCCTCTCCCAACTAAATGACTGCTGGAACAGAGCGTTATGCGTGGAGCGGTTCGGAAAAGCATTAATGAGTGGACTGAAAAGGGTTTATGACCGTAAAGAGACAGATTTGCAGAATTTCGCCCAAAAGACTTATGCTCTTTGGAATATGCTGCCCTGGCGGGTTGGCTCGGTGGAACCTTTCCAGATACTTTCCTATGCGGATGATCCCTTATCCTGGGGGGGCGAGGCGCAGTCGAGAGAGCTGTACCGGTCGGCTTTTGACTTTTACGGCGGCAGCGAGGGATAGTTTTTGTCAGCTACCTAAAAAATTCACAGGATATCTCTTGTGAAAAGCTGTATATGTATGGTATACTAGGAGTACGATTGAACAGCTCCAAAAACGGCGGACAAGCTTCCCCGTTTTGGAATAAAGAGGAGGTTCCCCAAACATGGCAAAACAAATTGTCAAGGAAATCGAATGTCCCAGCTGCAAGGAGAAAGCCGAGCTGAAGATGTGGGACGCCATCAACGCCAGCCTGAATTCCGGTTTAAAGGAACAGGTGAAGACAGGCAAAATTTTTGAGTGGAAATGCCCCCACTGCGGAAAAACCGCCCGGATTATGTATCCAATCCTGTATATTGATATGCTCAACTATTTTATGGTGTGGTTCGGCGCCGAGGGCAAGTGCGACCCGGAGCTCTATCAGTCCATGGACCTGGAAAACTACCAGTTCCGCAACGCCCGCACCGTCAACGAACTGATGGAGAAAATCGCCATCCTTGAAAACGGACTGGACGACCATGTGCTGGAAATCCAGAAGTTCTCCATCGTCCAGGCCATCTATCGCCAGACAGAGGGCGGAAAGAAGGGCCCGGTCCCCGGACTGATGCTGTTCCGCCAGATGCAGGATGAGGACAATATCCTGTTTACGGTATTCTTTCAGAACGCCCCCGCTCAGATGATGCGCTCGTCCATGAACTCCTACCGCCAGATTGAAAAGGACGTCTCCGCCAATCCGTCCCTGCAAAAGGGGCTGGAGGACAGCAAGGACAAGTTCCAGACCGTGGACTTCCAGTGGGCGAAAAACGCGGTGCAGATTTTGGGAGCCCAGAAGCAGGGGTAACTGGTCACTTGTAAGGAAAGCTGCGATTTTTTGGGGGCCTGTGATGAAATAATATGATTTCAGAGGGTCCCCCTGGTTTTATCTTGTGAAGGACGCCGCTATGGGGATTCCATCAGCGGCGTTTTGGTTTCGGGGAGGCCGGTTGAGATGGCGTCTGCAATGGATACGCCGGTTCAGTATCTAAAGGGAGTGGGTCCGCGCAGGGCGGAGCTTTACCATAAGCTGGGGATTGATACCGTCCGCCAGCTTTTGTGGCATTTCCCCCGCTCCTATGTCAACTTTGGGGACTGCGCGGAGATTGCCTCCACCGAGGGGGACCAGTTCTGCTCCATCCGGGCGGCGGTGGTCCGCAAGTCCGGGGAGCAGCGCATCCGCAAGGGGCTTTCTATCTTCAAGGTGTTGGTTGCCGACGATACCGGGGAGCTGACACTGATATTCTACAATACCAAATACACGGCTGAGGCGCTTTCCATCGGAGAAGAATACTACTTTTACGGCCGCATTGGGGGCAGCGGACTGCGGAGGGAGATGAACACCCCCCAGGTGTTCACCCTGGCAGAGGCGGAGCGGGGGGCCTTGTCCCCGGTGTATCCCCTGACGGCGGGGCTCACCTCCCGGATTGTGGCCGCCAACATTGCCCAGGCATTGGAACTGACGGCTGGGGAGCTGACCGACTTCCTACCTGGGGAGATACGGCTGGAGTATCAGCTCTGTGAGCTGGAGTTCGCCCTCTGCCAGATACACCGCCCCAAGGACGCGGCCTCGGCGGAGATTGCCAAGCGAAGGCTTATCTTTGACGAGTTCCTCATTCTGGCCCTGGCCCTCTCCAGCATCCGGGGAAAGCGGTCGGTGGAGGCCGGGTACCGGATGGAGGGGACGGATTTCTCCCCCTTTTTTGATTCCCTGCCATTTACCCCCACCGGCGCACAGAGGCGGGCCATCGGCCAGAGCTGCCAAGATATGCGCCGGGATGCGCCCATGAACCGGCTGGTGCAGGGGGACGTGGGCTCCGGGAAAACCCTGGTGGCGGCGGCCTGCTGCTGGTATGTGTGGAAAAACGGCTTTCAGTCCGCCATGATGGCCCCCACCGAGATTCTTGCCATGCAGCATCTGGACACCCTGCAAAAGCTGCTCTCCCCCTTTGGGATGCGGGTGGAGGTGCTCACTGCCTCTCTGCCCGCCGCGGCCAAGCGGAAGGTGCGGGAGCGGCTTGCCTCTGGGGAGATCGATTTGCTGGTGGGCACCCACGCCATCCTGTCCAACGGGGTGGAATTTCGGAACCTCGCCCTGGTGGTGACTGACGAGCAGCACCGCTTCGGGGTGGCCCAGCGGGTTTCCCTGGCCCAGAAGGGGAACCAGCCCCATGTGCTGGTCATGTCCGCCACGCCCATCCCCAGGACCCTGGCGCTGATGGTCTATGGGGACCTGGACCTTTCGGTCATCGACGAGCTGCCGCCGGGGAGGCAGCCGGTACTCACCTACCGGGTGGGCTCTGACAAGCGGGAACGGGCTTATGCCTTTGTCCGCAAGCATCTGGACATGGGCTTACAGGGATATGTGGTCTGCCCCCTGATAGAACAGGGCGAGGTGGACATGGGATTAAAGCCCGCTGCCCAGTATGCGGAGGAGCTTGCCGCGGGCCCCTTCTCCGGGTACCGGGTGGGGCTGCTCCACGGGAGGATGAAGCAGGCGGAAAAGGACCGTATCATGGCGGAATTTAAAGAGGGGACATTGCAGCTTCTGGTTTCGACGACAGTGATCGAGGTGGGAGTTGACGTGCCCAACGCAGTAATCATGATGATTGAGAACGCGGAGCGGTTCGGCATGAGCCAGCTCCACCAGCTCCGTGGCCGGGTGGGGAGAGGGACCCAGCAGTCCTACTGCATCCTGCTCTCCGACGCGAAGAACCCGGAGGCCAGGCAGCGGCTGGGGATGATGTGTAAGACCGGCAACGGCTTTGAGATAGCCGAGTTTGATCTGAAGCTGAGGGGACCGGGGGATTTTCTGGGCTACCGGCAGCACGGCCTGCCCCAGCTGGCCATTGCGGACATGGCGAAGGATGTGGGGCTCTTGGAAAGCGCCCAGAGGGCGGCCAGAGAGATTCTGGAGAGACAGCCGGATATGAGCGGGTATCCGCTGCTGAGGGAGCAGGTCCAGCGGATTGTGAAAAACGTAGGGGAACAGATCAACTAAAAACCGGCGGCGGGGCTTGTATGGCTCCGCCGCCGGTTTCCGGCTATTTCAGCAGTTCCTTGATTTCCGGGACGGTTCTTCCCTGGCCGCGCAGCTCCCGAATGTGCTGAATCCGGGCGATGCTCTTCTCCCGCCGGTAGCGGCGGGTCAGGTTTTCCCCGGCCTGCTCAAAGGGGAGCATTCCCTCCTCGGTGTAGAATTTCAGCGTGCTGTACCGCGCGCCGGTCAGACGGACCAGCTCCCCGATGGTCACATATTCGGCGACTTCAATGACCTCCATGCTTCTTTGTCTGGACATGGCTGCTCTCCTTAAACGGAAGCGGCGGAGGAGGCTGAGGCGGCGATTAAACACTCAATATAGGACACCATATCCTTTACCAGCTTTCCTTCCGGAGAATCGATAAGTTCACGAAGTTTTTTCTTTATCTCCTTCTGCTCGAACTGAGAGAAATAGGGCTTCAGGCACTTTCCCTTTTCCAGCAGGATGACAAGGGTCGCCGCCTCCTCGGTGATTTCCCCGTCCTCCAGCAGCTCTGCCCGGAGCATTTCCACCACGGAGTGGACCGCCTCCTGGGTGGGGATAAAGCTTTTTTTGCTTCCCAGCAGACCGGTGCGCCCCTCCTTGGCCAGTCCCAACTGCATCAGAGAGATGCCCACCGATTCCATCAGCTGGTCACTGTGCTTGTGGGTAAGACAATAATTGTAGGCTTCGATTACCCTTTCCAGTCTGACCGGCGCCTTTTGGGCGATTACGTTGTAAAGTGGCTTCAGATACTGCCGGTTCGCCGGAAGCTCCCCGGTGATGTCCAGCTTTTTCCCGTCGATGGAGATACATTTTTCCAGCCGCAGCTCCAATATGCCGGCGGCTACAAAGCACACGGCCTTTTCAACGCTGAATGCGGGGAATTTGCCGTTTTTGTTTACGGCGCAGATGGTGTACTCCTGAATGATGGATAGGTCTTTCATGTCGTTTCCTCCCAGTGAATCGATTTTTGAAGTTTGATTATACTTGCTACTTATCACTTACTACTTACGATTTGATTATATCACAGTACGATGGATTGTCAATAGGGGAAAGGCTACTTTTTTATGTTTGTGTGTAATACGTATTGACACAGCACGTATTAATCGATATAATGATTATAATGAGGAGGGTGCAGTTATGCCGTTAAAACCAAGGGAGATGGAAAAAATAATATTAGAGGATGGTTGGGTTTTTCTCAATCAGGAGGGGTCCCACCGGCATTATGTTCACCCAATTAAACCGGGAAAGGTGACAATACCCTTTCACCCTGGCGATTTGAACAAAAAAGTGGAAAGCTCCATCAAAAAACAAGCGGGGCTAAAGTAACCCTGAACCTTGGAGGTGTTATATCTATGCTGTCGATGTATCCTGCTGTCTTTTTTCGCGAGGACAACGGCTATTCCGTTGTATTTCCCGATCTGAACTGGCTGGCGACCCAGGGGAATACCTTTGAGGAGGCCATGGAAATGGCCATTGACTGTCTGGCGGGATATCTGTATACTTGCCAAATGGACAAAAGTGAGATTCCGGGGCCGTCAATGCTGTCAGGCATTGACCCGGCAGCTGTCGCCAAAGAACTTGACCCCGATTCTCCGGCAGGCGAGGCGATTGTCAACATGGTTGCAGTAGATGTTGCCGCATATGCGAAAGCCCATTTTGAAAAATCGGTTAAAAAAACCCTTACCATTCCGGCGTGGCTCAATGCGGCAGCCTTGGAACGAAATATCAATTTTTCCCAGGTGCTTCAGGATGCGTTGATGAACCAACTCCACCTAGGATAATATCTTTATGAGAAGGCAAATTTTTCAAATCAACACTTGACAACCCCCGTTTTATCTGCTATACTTTATTGGAAAACAAAGCAGAACGCTTTCAGGTTCTCACCTGCCTCCCTTGAGTGTGGACGGCATGGTCAATACGGGATGCTCCCTCTGCTCCGGCAGGGGTGTGGAATAACGGTATTGGACGCGGCCTGAAGGAGATTGCGTCCATTTTTATGTCCTGAAAAAGCGGCGCGTTTGGTTTTCAAGCTCCAGGACACCAAAAACATCACACGCATAACGCTAACACAATGGAGGTGCTTTCCCATCAGTAATAAGGAACTACAGATCAATGAGGAAATCAGGGACAAGGAAGTACGGGTCGTTGGCGACGATGGAACCCAGCTCGGCATTATGAGCTCCAAGGACGCCATGAAAATCGCGCTGGAGCGCAACCTGGATTTGGTCAAGATTGCCCCCCAGGCTGTTCCGCCGGTGTGCAGAATCATGGATTACGGTAAGTTCCGTTTTGAAAAAGCCAAACGAGAAAAGGAAGCCAGAAAGAATCAGAAGGTCATTGATACCAAAGAGGTACGCCTGTCACTGAATATCGACGTGCATGACTTTGATACCAAGGTCAACAATGCCATTAAATTTCTCAAGGGCGGCGATAAGGTTAAGGTGTCCGTAAGGTTCAGAGGCCGTGAGATGGCGCACCCGGAACTGGGCCAGACACTGATTTTCCGTTTTGTAGACGCCTGCTCGGAATTCGGGACAATGGACAAAGCGCCAAAAATGGAAGGACGCAGCATGGCTGTTATCCTTTCAGCTAAAGCCGTAAAGTAGACAAGGAGGAAATCCCAAATGCCAAAGATTAAAACCCACAGCGGCGCGAAAAAGCGCTTTAACCTGACCAAAACCGGAAAAGTGAAACGCGCCCACGCGTACAAAAGCCATATCCTGAACAAGAAATCCACCAAGCGCAAGAGACTTCTCCGCAAAGGCGCCTTTGCCGATAAGACCAACGCACCGACCATCAAGGTGCTCATCCCTTACAAATAATCACCGCCGCCTGGCAGTGAGACAGATTAACGACGAATCCCGAACTATATGGAGGTATAAGATAGATGGCTCGTGTAAAAGGGGCAATGATGACCCGCAAAAGAAGGAAAAAGGTTCTGAAACTGGCAAAGGGCTACTACGGCGCAAAGAGCAAGCTGTTCCGTGTCGCCAAGGAAGCGGTTATGAAGTCCGGCCAGTACGCCTATATCGGACGCAAACAGAAGAAGAGAAATTTCAGAAGCCTGTGGATTACCCGTATTTCCGCCGCCTGCAAAATGAACGGCATGAATTACTCCACCTTTATGAACGGCCTGAAGAAAGCCGGCATTACGCTCAACAGAAAAATGCTGTCTGAGATCGCCATTCACGATGCCGCCGCCTTCACCGCACTGACCGAGAAGGCTAAGGCTGCCCTGTAAACCGGGCGGCTGCGTGATGTTCCTTTCGGGGGCTGCCGCCGAATGATTTCCCATCATTTCGCGGCGGTCCCTTGTTTTTGTATGTATATGGCTTCTTTTTTCTGAAAGAAAAAAATCAAAAGAACAAATTATCATCGAAGAATCGTATGATACGCAGGGAGGGGCAGCTTATGGAGGAAATCCGGTCAAAGGAGAATCCCCTGGTAAAGGAAATGGTAAAGCTGGCCGGGTCCGCCCGCTTCCGTCGGGAGACAGGCCGTTTTCTGCTGGAGGGCGCAAGGCTTGCGGGGGACGCGGTACAGAGCGGCTTCCGTCCCCTCTGCGCCCTTGCCACCCAGGAGGCCTTGGACAAGTATCCCCAGGCTCGGCATGTTCTGGAGGCCGCCGGGCGCGCCGTCCTCATTCCCGGCGCGGTGGCTGAAAAGATAAGCGGAACAGCGGCCTCCCAGGGGGTGTTCTGCGTCTGCCCGATTCCCGCCCAGGAGCTTGAGCTGCGCCGGGAGAGGAGGTATCTCCTGCTCTGCTCCCTCCAGGACCCCGGCAATGTGGGGACGATTGTCCGCACCGCCGAGGCCTTTGGCATAGACGGCCTGGTTGTTACCAGGGACTGCCCCGATCTGTTCAGTCCAAAGGTGCTGCGGGCGGGCATGGGCAGTGTGCTGCGGATGCCGGTGCGGCAGGCGGAGGACGGACTGGCGGCGGTGGAACTGATGAAGGACGCGGGAATCCGCACCTTTGCCGCCGCCCTAACCGAGGAGGCTGTGGATATCACCAAGGCCGCCCTGGGACCGGGGAGCTGTATCCTCATCGGCAACGAGGGCAGCGGCCTGCCCCAGGAGGTTATAGAGGCGTGCAGCAGCGCTGTGGTCATCCCCATGGCGGGGAGGGCCCAGTCCTTAAACGCCGCAGCTGCGGCTGCGGTGTGCATCTGGGAGATGACCCGGTGAACCCGGACGTTTTCACTTTTCCTGAGAGGGGGTTTTGCTATGGCGGATTTGCGGACCATCAAATACTGGCTCGCACTTCAGCTGGCCTTTGGGGTCGGGAGTGGGAAGCTGGGCGGGGTGCTGGAGCTCACCGACAGCGCCATCGACTTTTACCGGGGCGGCGAAAGGCTTTGGAGCCGGATAGAAAATCTCAGGACGGCTGAGCTGGAACGGCTGCGCCGCCCCGATCAGGCCCGGATTGAGAACATTCTGACAGATTGCGAAAAGCTGGGATGCCATATCGTCACCCCGGAGGACCGGGAGTACCCCGACCGGCTGCGCAGCATCTATGGCCCGCCCGCCGTCCTCTTTGTGCTGGGGGATTTGAGCTTCCTGAGCAGCGCCCCTGCGGTCATCGCCATGGTGGGGACCCGGCGCTGTTCCTCCGCGGGGATGAGCACTGCCTGGCGGCTGGGGCATGACCTGGCCGCGTCCGGGGCGGCCGTTATCAGTGGAATGGCGGTGGGAATCGACGCCTCCAGCCATCTGGGGGCACTTGCCGCCAAGGGAAAAACCGTGGCTCTGATGCCTCTCGGCCTGGAAACGGTGACGCCGCCGGAAAACGAATTTCTCTGGCACAGGATCATCGCCGGAGGCGGGGCGGTGGTCAGCGAGTGGCCGCCCTATTCCAGGGTGGATTGGAAAGCCTCCTTCCACACCAGAAACCGTCTGATCTCCGGCATGGCCCAGGGGGTTGTGCTGGTGGAGAGCAGGGAGAGGAGCGGCGCGAATATCACCTTCCGCCATGGGCTGGAGCAGGGGAGGGACATCTTTGTGGTCCCCTGGGACGCTTCCTCCGAGGCCGGAAGGTGGGCGGTGGAGCTGCTCCGCCAGGGGGCGGTTCCGGTTTGCAGTGCCAAACAGATTTTAGAGGACTATGAAACCCCAAAGATGACCTTCCCGGATAGAAAAGCGGGGAGGAGAAGAGCGGTTATCGCCGCTGTCCGGGAGGAGACTGGGGCAGACAGACGGGAAGAGGAGCCTTCCGAAGAGACTGTTCCCGAAGAGCGGGAGGAACTGAAGAAGGTCCTGGAGTTTCCCAAAACGCCCAAAGAAGAGCTGGGGGAACTGGAACGGAGGCTTCTGCCCTGGCTGACAGAGGATGGGCAGTATCCGGAGCAGCTTGCGGACAATTCAGGGCTGGAAATCGGCGAGCTGATGCAGGCGCTGACGGAATTGGAGGTAGCGGGGTGGGCCCAGGCCATGCCCGGCGGCCGCTACGCGGGAAACGGGGAAGAGACCGCCGGGGACCCGGCAAAGGTCCAGGATGAGGCCGCGCAAGGAGAAGATGAGGGTTTGAAGGAATGATTTTGACGCAACACATCAAATTCTCAGAAAAAATACTTGCATATTTCATAAAAAAGGCGTTAGAATAGAAAGAACCAATGGAACCGGAGGGCGGAACGGCCTTCCGGGCGTTCCGTTGAAAGAATATAACGAATTACAGGTGATAACTCATGTCAAAGCTGGTAATTGTGGAATCGCCCGCAAAGGCGAAAACGATAAAAAAATATTTGGGAGGCGGGTATGAAGTCATCGCCTCCATGGGGCATGTGCGGGATCTGCCCAAGAGCAAGTTGGGGGTGGATGTGGAGAACCACTTTGAACCCCAGTATATCCCCATGCGCGGCAAGGAGAAGGTTGTCCGGGAGCTGAAGACCGCCGCCAAAAAGGCGGACACCGTCTACCTGGCCACCGACCCGGACCGGGAGGGAGAGGCGATTTCCTGGCACTTGGCCCATCTGCTGAACCTGGACGTGGAAAAGGCCAACCGGATTACCTTTAATGAAATCACCAAGACCGGCGTCACCTACGGCATGGCCCACCCCAGGCAGATCAATCTGGACCTGGTCAACGCCCAGCAGGCCCGGCGCATCCTGGACCGCATTGTCGGCTACAAGCTCAGCCCGCTGCTCTGGAAGAAGATTAAGAGAGGGCTTTCCGCCGGCCGGGTGCAGTCGGTGGCCCTGCGGCTGGTGGTGGACCGGGAAAACGAGATACGGGTCTTTCAGCCGGAGGAGTACTGGACCATCGACGCCAAGGTGGTGGGAAAGGGCTCCCGGAAGCAGTTTGCCGCCCGCTTTTACGGCAAGGACGGGGTAAAGATGGACCTGCACAACCGCCAGGAGGTTGACCAGGTGCTGGCCGCTGTCCAGGATAAGGACTTTATTGTCACCAACGTGAAAAAAGGGGTCCGGAAAAAGTCCCCCGCCCCGCCCTTTACCACCTCTACCCTCCAGCAGGAGGCGTCCCGGAAGCTGGGCTTCCAGGCCTACCGCACCATGAAGGCCGCCCAGGAGCTGTATGAAGGCGTTGAGGTGGAGGGGATGGGCGCCGTCGGTCTCATTACCTATATGAGAACCGACTCCCTGCGGATATCGGCGGAGGCCCAGCAGCAGGCTGCCGAGTACATTGGGGGAAGGTACGGAAAAAACTACCTTCCCGCCACGCCAAAGGTATATAAGTCCAAGGGGAACGCCCAGGACGCCCACGAGGCCATCCGCCCCTCCATGCCCGACCTTTCCCCCGACAAGGTAAAGGACAGCCTGACCGCCGACCAGTATAAGCTGTATAAGCTCATCTGGGAGCGGTTTATCGCCAGTCAGATGGCCCCGGCGCTGCTGGATACGGTCAATGTGGATATTCTGGCGGATACCTATAACTTTAAGGCCTCCGGCTATTCGGTGAAATTCGAGGGCTTTACCGTTCTCTATGAGGAGAGCAAGGATGAGGCCGAGGAGGAGAGCGGAATGCTCCCCCCCATTCAGAAGGACGATGTCCTGAAGGTGCGCTCCATCGACCCGGCCCAGCACTACACCCAGCCCCCGGCTCGGTACACCGAGGCGTCGCTAATCAAGGCGCTGGAGGAAAACGGCATCGGCCGCCCCAGCACCTACGCCCCCACCATCTCGGTGATTCTCCAGCGGGAATACGTGGAGCGGGAGCAGAAGGCCCTCAAGCCCACCTATCTGGGGGAGGTGGTCAACCAGCTCATGTCCGACAACTTTAAAAATATCGTGGACGTGAACTTTACCGCCAAGATGGAGAAGGACCTGGACAAGGTGGAGGAGGGCCGTCAGGACTGGGTCAAGACGCTGGATTCTTTCTACAAGGACTTTGCCAAGACCCTGGAGAAGGCCCAGAAGGAGCTGGACGACGGCGTAAAGATTAAGCTGCCGGAGGAGGAGACCGACGAGGTCTGCGAGCTCTGCGGGCGGAAGATGGTGGTCAAGTCCGGAAGGTTCGGGAAGTTTTTGGCCTGCCCCGGATTCCCGGAATGCAAAAACACCAAGAAAATTGTCAAAAAGACCGACGGAGTGTGTCCGCGCTGCGGCGGAAGGATACTGGTCAAGCGCTCCAAAAACGGAAAGACCTTTTATGGGTGTGAAAAGTATCCCCAGTGCGAGTTTGTGACGTGGGACGAACCGGTTTCCGCAACCTGTCCCAAATGCGGCGCATCCCTTCTGCGCAAGAAGGGGCGTAGCGGCAAGCTGTACTGCGCCAACGAGAAATGCGACTATGAAAGGGATGTAGAATGAGCGGGACAGCGGCAGGAGAACGGGAAAGCGTCTGGGTCCTGGGCGCGGGACTTGCAGGATGCGAGGCAGCCTGGCAGCTTGCCTGCCGGGGGTTCCGGGTGCGCCTGATGGAGATGAAGCCCCGGCGGTACAGCCCCGCCCACACCTATCCCGGTTTTGCCGAGCTGGTCTGCTCCAATTCCCTGAAGGCAGCGCGTCTGGGCTCTGCCGCCGGGCTTTTAAAGCATGAGATGGCGCGTCTGGGTTCTCTGGTGGTGCGGTGCGCCCTGGAGACCAGCGTGGCCGCCGGGGGTGCGCTGGCGGTGGACCGGTTCCGCTTCTCCGACGCGGTGACGGAAAAAATCAGGCGGCACCCCAATATCCAGGTTGTCCCCGGAGAGGTCAAAGTCCTGCCGGAGGACGGCTTCGGTGTTGTCGCCACCGGCCCTTTGACCTCCGACGCCCTGGCCGCAGACATTGCCCGCCGGGTGGGGAAGGAATACCTCAGCTTTTACGATGCCGCCGCGCCCATCGTCTCCTTTGACTCCATTGACCGGGAGCGGGTGTTTTTCGCGGCGCGGTACGGCCGGGGAGAGGATGATTATATCAACTGTCCCTTTACCAAGGAGGAGTACGAGCGCTTTTACACCGCGCTGACCGGTGCGGAATCCGCCCCGCTCCACGAATTTGACCGGTTTGACCGAACCCCCAATCCCGCTTCGCCCTCGGTATACGAGGGGTGTATGCCCATTGAGGTGATGGCCCGGCGGGGAGCGGACACCATCCGGTACGGCCCCCTCAAGCCTGTGGGGCTCACCGACCCCCGCACCGGCCGCCGCCCCTGGGCGGTGGTGCAGCTGCGGCGGGAAAATCAGGAGGGGAGCCTGTATAACCTGGTGGGCTTCCAGACCAACCTAAAGTTCGGGGAGCAGAAGCGGGTATTTTCCATGATTCCGGGTCTGGAGAGGGCCGAGTTTGTCCGGTACGGGGTGATGCACCGCAACACCTTTCTGGACAGTCCCCGGCTGCTGAACAACGCCTTCCAGCTGCGGGAGGAGCCGAGGCTCTTCTTTGCCGGGCAGATGACCGGCGTGGAGGGGTATATTGAGTCGGCTGCCTCCGGGATTCAGGCGGGACTCAATCTGGCCCGCCTGCTGGCGGGCAGGGAACTCCTCCGCCTGCCGGGGGAGACCATGCTGGGGGCGCTGGCGGGGTACATCAGCGACTCCTCGGTGAAGGATTTCCAGCCCATGGGGAGCAATATGGGGATTCTGCCGCCCCTGGAGGAGCGGGTGCGGGACAAGTCCAAACGATACCTGACCATGGCCCAAAGGGCGATGAAGGCGCTGGAGCAGTGCTTGGAACAGGCGGGGGAGGTCCCTCTGCCCGGACTGGAAAACGCTTTGGCGGATTGGGGAAAGGATGAGGGGACAGAATGAAGATCATAGCGGACGCTTTCGGCGGGGACAACGCCCCGGTCGAGGTCCTCAAGGGCTGCCGGCTGGCAGTCACCGAGCTGGAGGATGTGGAGATTGTACTCACAGGGGATAAGGACACCATTGAGAAAACCGCGAGAGAACACCAGATTCCCCTGGACCACATGGAAATCTGCCACGCGGGGCAGGTGATGGACATCCACACCGAGCCCACCGCCCTGCTCAAGGAGTTCTCCGACAGCTCCATGGCCGTGGGCTGCCGCCTGCTGGCCGAGGGAAAGGGGGACGCCTTTGTCTCCGCCGGGAGCACCGGCGCCCTGGTGGTGGGGGCCACCTTCCTGGTCAAGCGCATCAAGGGCATTAAGCGGGTGACTATAGGCAGCGTGATTCCCTGCCAGGGGGGATGCTATCTCCTGGCCGACGCGGGGGCCAATGCCGACTGCCGCCCCGAAATGCTGATGCAGTTCGCGGTGATGGGCAGCATTTATATGCAGAGGTTTTTCGGAATCCCCTCCCCCAGGGTAGGGCTGGTGAACATCGGGGCAGAGGAGACCAAGGGAACCCAGCTCCAGCTGGACGCCTATCCCCTGCTGCAAAGCGCGCCGGTCAACTTTATCGGCAACATCGAGCCGCGGGAGATTCCCCTGGGGGGGTGCGACGTGGCGGTGGCCGACGGCTTTACCGGCAACGTGGTGCTCAAGCTGACCGAGGGCATGGGAAAGTTCATCAGCGCCGAGGTAAAGGGGCTGTTTACCGGGGGACCGCTGGGGATGCTCTCCGCCCTGGGGGTGAGAAAGCAGATAACGTCCTTTAAAAAGAAGATGGATTATAAGGAATACGGCGGCGCGCCGCTGCTGGGCGCGGCAGGGCTGGTGATTAAGGCCCACGGAAGCTCCGACGCCAGGGCGTTTAAAAACGCCATACGCCAGGCGGTGCAGTGCGCCAGGCAGGATGTGGTCGGTGAGATGACAAGGGCCGCGGCCTCCCTGGCGGGACCGGGAAAAAACTAAAAAAGGAAGTAACAAAAGCATGAGCGCATTTCATGGAGATTTATCCCAGCTGGAACAGAAAATAGGGTATTCCTTTCAAAACCGGAAATACCTTTCCACTGCCCTGACCCACTCCTCCTACGCCAACGAGGTGAAGAGAGGGGTTGTCTGCAATGAAAGACAGGAATTTTTGGGGGACGCGGTGCTCTCCATTGTGGTGTCAGACTATATCTTCCGTCACTACTCCCACCTGCCGGAGGGGGAGCTGACCAAGATACGGGCCTCCCTGGTCTGTGAAAAGTCCCTCTGCCAATTTGCCAGGGCCATCGGACTGGGGGATTACCTGGTTCTGGGAAAAGGGGAGGAGCAGATGGGCGGCCGGCAGCGGTCCTCTATTCTGGCGGATGCCTTTGAAGCGCTGATCGCCGCCATCTACCTGGATTCCGGCATGGAGGCGGCCTCCCGGTTTGTGCTGCCCTTCGTCAAGCCGGAGCTGGATAACCATGGGGCAAAAATTTACAAGGATTACAAGACCACCCTCCAGGAGATCATCCAGAAAAACCCGGAGGAGCAGGTGGGATATGTCCTGGTGGAGGAGAGCGGCCCGGACCACGACAAGCGCTTTAAGGTGGAGGTACACCTGAACAGCAATGTGATAGGCGTGGGGGTGGGCCGCAGCAAGAAGGAAGCTGAGCAGATGGCGGCGCGGGAGGCCCTGGAGCTGATGGGCGAATGACCGGGAGACATGCCAACGTGGCGTTTTTCGTCCCCCACCTGGGCTGTCCCAACCGGTGCAGCTTCTGTAATCAAAAGACCATCTCCGGGCAGCAGAGGCCGCCCTCCCCGGAGGAGGTCCGCCGGACCTGCCGGGAGGCCCTGGAGCGCCTGGGGGAGCGGGCGGAAGGGGCGGAGATCGCCTTTTTCAGCGGGAGCTTTACGGCCATTGAGCGGGGGTATATGATCTCCCTGCTGGAGGCGGCTTTCCCCTTTACCGGAAAGGGCGGGTTTTCCGGAATCCGCGTTTCCACCCGTCCCGACGCGGTGGGGGAGGAGGTTCTGGAGCTGCTGGGGAGCTACGGCGTGACGGTCATTGAGCTGGGGGCCCAGTCCATGGACGACGGGGTTCTTCGGAAAAACCTTCGGGGGCACACCGCCGCCCAGGTGGAGGATGCCTCCCGGCGGATACACCGACAGGGCTTTTCCCTGGGTCTCCAAATGATGACCGGTCTGGACGGACAGGACAAGGAAAGCAGTCTGGATACCGCCGCCCGCCTGGCGGAGCTGAAGCCGGAATGTGTGAGGATTTACCCTACAGTGGTGCTGGAGGGTACCCTTTTGGCGGAACGTTTTTTAAAGGGAACCTATGTCCCGCCCTCCCTGGAGGAGACTGTCAGCCTGGGGGCGCGGCTGCTGGACTTCTTTGAGGAAAGGCAGATTCCGGTGATCCGCCTGGGGCTCCACGCCAGCCGGGAGGTAGAATGGCAGATGCTGGCCGGGGGATACCACCCCGCCCTGAGGGAGCTGTGCGAAGCCAGGCGGTTCCTGTTCCGGGAAAGAGAGGCCCTGGAGGGTCTGCCGGAGGGGGACGGGGAGGTTTTGCTGGCAATCCATCCCAAGGATATTTCCAAGGCCCTGGGACAGAAAAGAGAGAACCTGCGGCTGTTGGAAAAAGAGGGCCGGAGGGTTCGGTTTGTACAGGACGAGAAGACAGAGCCGGGAACAGTCCGGGTGTACCACCTTTAATTGATTCCGCGGCTTTTTTCATTTTATACTATTTCCGAATAAAAACCTTACTTTCGTTACCGGGCGAAAAGTCTAAATGATTGATGGTTTGGTGCGTATTAAAGTTCTTTTTGATACTTTTTCTTTCAAGAAAAAGTATTACATTAGCAGAAATCAGGAGTGATGGAATTTGCAGCTCAAATCCCTGGAAATCCAAGGCTTTAAATCCTTTCCCGACAAGACCCGCCTGGACTTTGGCCAGGGGCTGACCGTGGTCGTGGGGCCCAACGGCAGCGGCAAGAGCAACATCAGCGACGCGGTCCGCTGGGTGCTGGGGGAGCAGTCCACCAAAAGCCTGCGGGGCAGCAAGATGGAGGACGTTATCTTTTCCGGCACCAAGAACCGCCGTCCCCAGGGGCTGGCCCAGGTCACCCTCACCATCGACAACGCCGGCCGCCAGCTTGCGGTGGATTCCGATGAGGTTTCCATCACCCGCCGCCTCTATCGCTCAGGCGAGAGCGAGTACCGGTTAAACGGCGCGTCAGTCCGTTTAAGGGATATCTACGAGATGCTGATGGACACCGGCCTGGGCAGGGACGGCTATTCCATCATCGGCCAGGGGCGCATTGCTGAGATTGTCTCCGCCAGGGATAAGGAGCGGCGGGAGATATTTGAGGAAGCGGCGGGCATCTCCAAGTTCCGTTACCGCAAGGGGGAGGCGGAAAAGCGCCTGGCCATGGCGGAGGACAACCTTTCTCGCCTTACCGACATCCTGTCCGAGTTGGAGGGACGGGTGGAGCCCCTGCGCATTCAGGCGGAAAAGGCCAAGACCTTCCTGGAGCTTTCGGAGCGGAAAAAGGGGCTGGAGCTTTCCATCTGGATATCGGATTTAAACGAGAGCCGCCAGCGGATGGAGGAGCAGGACAACCGCATCCAGATCACCCGCCGCCAGTACGGCGCTCTGGAGGCCCAGGCGGAGAGCCTGGAGCAGGAGATCAACGACCTGTACCAGCAGATGCAGACCTGTTCCGCGCGGGTGGAGCGGTGCCGGGCGGACATCCGGGAGCGGGAAGGAAGGATGGCGGAGAACAAATCCCGCAGCGCGGTGCGGCGCAACGATATCGAGCACGCCAAAGTGGATATCAAAAGGCTGGAGGAGGAAATCGCGGACGCGGAAGCCTCCAGCGGGCTGCTGAAAAAGCGGCTGGAGGAGCTGGAGCAGCTGCTCCGTGAGGACGGCCTCCAGCTGGAGCAGAACCGGATAGAGCGGGAAAAGCTGGCCGGGGAACTGGAGGAGCTGCGCCGCCAGGACCAGGAGGCCCTGGCCCTGGCCTCCGAACTGGCCCAGGAGCGGCAGAAGATTTTAGGGGAGCAGAGCAAGGTTCAGGCGGATGCCATCACCGCGGCCTCCCTGGCAGAGGAATCCCGCAGGCGGGTGGAGCAGCTTCGGCAGCAGGAGGCGGACTGCCGGGAGAGCCGCCGGAGGATGGAGGGGGAAAAGCAGCAGTTTGAAGCCCTTTCCGCCGCCGCCAAACAGCAGGAGGAGAGCCTGCAAAATGTGCTGAAGGCCATTGATCTGAAGCGGGATTCCCGCCGCCAGGCCCTGGAAAAGCAGGAAGAGCGGGAAAAGACCATGCAGCGGGAGATCGACGGCCTGTACCAGAAGGCCTCCCTGCTGGAGGCCATGGAGCAGAACCACGACGGCTTCCAGAACAGTGTCAAGTTTTTGCTCCGGCAGTCCCGCAGCGGGGTGCTCAAGGGGATACTGGGGGCAGTGACCGACCTCATCCATGTCCGCAAGGACTGTGCCCTTGCCCTGGAAACGGCGCTGGGGGCCTCCATACAGAATGTGGTGGTGGAAAACGAGGAGGCGGCCAAGCGGGCCATCGGCTCCCTGAAGCGGGAAAACGCGGGCCGGGCAACCCTTCTGCCCCTGACCACCGTAAAGGGCAGGAGGCTGGACCCCGCCGTTGTGGACAGGCTGGAAAAGGAGCCCGCCTTTGTGGGGCTGGGCAGTGATTTGGTCCGGTTCGACCCCCGGTACCGGGGAATTGTGGAATCCCTGCTGGGGCGGGTGGCCGTGGTGCGGGAGCTGGACAGCGCCGCCGAGATTGCCAAGAAAAACGGCTTTTCCTTCCGGATTGTCACCCTGGACGGACAGGTCATCAACACAGGCGGTTCCTTTACCGGAGGCTCGGTGGTGCGGGGCGCGGGTATCCTCAGCCGCCGGGTGGAGATGGATTCCCTCCGCCAGCAGGCCGGGGAGAAGTCAGAGCAGCTTAAGGCCTTCCATCAGGAGGGGGATTCGGTCCGCCGGGAGATCGGCCAGCTGGAGCAGAGCCGGGTGGAGACAGAGGGGCAGCTTCGGATTGCCAGAGAGGACATCATCCGGGGGCAGTCGGAGCAGCTGCGGATAGAGCAAGGCTTTTTGGAGCTTCAGCGCCAGGAGGAGACAATCCGCCGGGAGCTGAAGGAGGCGGAAAGCCGGATCGAGGAGCTGGGCTCCCAGGGGGTCAGCGCCGACCAGGTGCTGCTGCGCTACCGCAGACGTTTGGCGGAGATGGCCCAAAAGACGGAGGAGACCGAGGCGCTGCGCCAAACCCTCCGGGACAGGCTGGACCGGCGCTCCGCCCAGGAGAACGAAAAGCGGGTGGAGGGCACCCAGATTGCCGGGCAGATACAGCTCCATGAGCAGGAAAAGGAGCGGCTGCTCCAACAGCAGAGCGACCAGAGCGGCGCGCTGGAGCGTGCCGGACAGCGGGTGAATAGTTTAAAAGAGGATATCCGGACTGCCCAGGAGGAGATACAGCGGCTGGAGGCCCAGGACCAGGAGTTTATCCGTCTCAACCGGGAGGATGAGGCGGCCATCACCGAAAACGCGGCCCTCCGCATCGCCCTGGAGGGGGAGAACACGCGGGCCAGGGCCAAAAGCCGGGAGCTGAGCGAGCAGAAGGAGTCCATGTCCAGGGAGCTGGCAAGGCTGGAGGAGCAGCAGAACACCCTCCAGGGCAGCTACGACCGCATTGTGGCCGCCATGTGGGACGAGTACCAGCTCACCCGCTCCCAGGCGGAGGAGCTGGCAAGGCCCGCCGAAAACCGCATTGCCGCCCAGGGGGAGCTGACCGAGCTGAAGAATAAAATCCGGGAGCTGGGCAGCGTCAACCTGTCCGCCCTGGAGGAATACAAGGAGGTCAACGAGCGGTATCTGTTCCTCAAGCACCAGCTTGAGGACATCCAGACCTCCAAGGCCAACCTGGAAAAGCTGATACAGGAGCTGACCGGGCAGATGGAGCAGTCCTTTTCGGAGAGCTTTGCCCAGATCAGCGCCAACTTTTCAAAGATATTTGTGGAGCTGTTCGGCGGCGGGAGCGCCAGCCTGAAGCTGACCGAGCCGGACCAGCTGCTGGATAGCGGCATTGAGATATTTGTGGAGCCGCCGGGGAAGATCATCAAGAATCTGGGACTTCTCTCCGGCGGGGAACAGGCCTTTGTGGCCATCGCCATCTACTTTGCCATCCTGAAATACCGCCCCGCGGCCTTCTGCCTGCTGGACGAGATAGAGGCCGCCCTGGACGACGTCAATGTCAGCCGGTTTGCCCAGTACCTCAAGCGGCTGGGGGGCCCCCAGGGGACCCAGTTCATTGCCATCACCCACCGCCGGGGCACCATGGAGGAGGCCGATGTGCTCTACGGCGTGACCATGCAGGAGGAGGGGGTTTCCAAGCTGCTGAAGCTGGAGGTAGAGACCGCCGCCAAGGAGATGGTCCTGACAAACTGATTGACAGATAGGAGGAAACTATAAAATGAAAACCGGGAAAGTGGTTTTGGGCATTACCGGCGCGGTTCTGGCGCTGATTGTTTCCCAGCTTGCCGCGCAGCTGCTGGCGGGTCTTTTTGCAGCATTACATCTGCCTGCGGCGCTCTGCAATATCGCCGGAGGAATCCTATATGCCGTGATTGCCTTTCTCTTATTAAAGCTGTTTGCGGAAAAGGGAATGAAGATGAGGCTCTCAGAACTTGGAATTCCCAAAATAAAGATTGCGCCCAAATGGCTTTTCACCGCGTTTCTTCTGCCGCTGTTGGTGTCAGGGTCTTACTTCCTTTTTCCGGGGAAGCTGCAAAGGGGAATTCCATTGGTGGAGGCGGCGCCGTACCTCTGCGCGGGAATATTCTTTACAGGTCTGGCGGCGGGTACGGTGGAGGAAATGGTGTTCCGCGGGTTTATTATGAATCTGCTGGATAAAAGATTCGGGAGACTTCCCGCGATTCTGCTTCCCTCCCTGTTGTTTGGCGCCGTCCATATTCTGGGCATGGGCTTTGGAATGCTCAGCTGTATTCAGGTGATTGTGGCCGGAACCCTTGTGGGGATTATGTTTTCGCTGATTGCCCTGGAGGGACGCTCTGTATGGAACAGCGCAGCGGTACACGCTGTCTGGAACTTTATTATTTTGGGGGGAGTGCTCTATATCGGAGAAACGGCAGGGAAGCACAGCCTTTTTAGCTACATCCTGGAAACCAATTCCTTTGCCATTACCGGGGGAGAATTTGGGGTGGAAGCCTCAATGATTTCCATTGTGGGATATATCGCTGTAAGCCTGATTGCATACCGGTGCATCAAAAAAGAAAATAAAAAATGAACACAGGAGGAACCTATGGGATTTTTTCAAAAGATAAGCGAAGGGCTGAAAAAGACAAAAGAGTCGATGATGCAGAAGGTGGAACGGATTTTCAACTCCTTCCGTCCCATCGACGAGGAGCTCTTTGAGGAGCTGGAGGAGACCTTAATCATGTCCGACGTGGGGGTGGCGACCTCGGAGGAAATCTGCTCCCGGCTGAGAAAGGGCGTGAAGGAGCGGGGCGTCGCCGACGGCGAAGGGGTCAAGGAGCTGATGAAGGAGATTGTCGCCGACATGATGGACGGGGATTCCTCCCTGCACATCTCCACCAAGCCGTCGGTCATCCTGGTCATCGGGGTCAACGGGGTGGGGAAGACCACCACCATCGGCAAGCTGGCCGCCAACTTAAAGGCGGAGGGCAAAAAGGTGCTGCTGGGGGCCGCCGACACCTTCCGCGCCGCCGCCATCGAACAGCTCCAGGTGTGGGCCGACCGGGCCGGGGTGGAGATGATCCGCCAGAGCGAGGGATCCGACCCCGCCGCTGTGGTCTTCGACACCATCGCCGCAGGCAAGGCCAGAGGGGCGGACGTGATTATCTGTGACACCGCCGGGCGGCTCCACAACAAGAAAAACCTGATGGACGAGCTCTCCAAAATTTCCAGGGTCATCCACCGGGAGGCCCCGGAGGCGGACTTGGAGGTTCTGCTGGTATTGGATGCCACCACTGGACAGAACGCCGTGGTCCAGGCCAGGACCTTCCGGGAGGCGGCGGGGCTGACCGGCATCATTCTGACCAAGCTGGACGGCACCGCCAAGGGGGGCGTGGTCATTGCCATCAAACAGGAATTGCAGATTCCCATCAAGTATATCGGGGTGGGGGAGAAGCTGGACGACCTCCAGCCCTTTGAGCCCAGGGAGTTTGTGGAGGCGCTGTTTGCGCCCGCGGAGGGAGAAGAGTGACGGGAAATGAAGGGCCTATGGAATATCTATGCGTAAAGGAAGCCCTGTCCCATTATGATATCCCGGAGGCCCAGGCGGTGCTGCTGCGGCATAACGAGAATATGACCTTCCGCGTCGGGACGGAGTATCTTTTGCAGATTCACCAGCCGGTAGAGGGCTTCCGGATTGGGCATATCTACGAGGAGACAGACCGCACGGCGGTGCGCGGAACGGAGCTCAGGTTCCTCCTGTACCTGAAGGAGCGGGGTGTGACGGTTCGGGAGCCGGTGGAAAACCGCGCCGGGGAGCTAATCACCATGCTGGACAGCGGCGTAACGGCGACAGTGTCCAGGTGGATAGAGGGGGAGTCGCTGGACAAGCTGGAGCTCAACAGTGAACAGTACCGCCGCATCGGCGCACTGACGGCCCAGCTGCACAGGTGCGCCAGGGGGTTCCGGGGTTCTCCTGTGATAGCCTATGATGGACACCAGTGTGCCTGCATCAAAAAAAGAATTCAGAGCCTGGAGGGCTGCGACCTGGACCCCGCCTATTTCCGGGCCATGGAAAGGGCCTGCGACGCGGTAGGCGCGGCGCTGGAGAAGCTGAGAAACGAGTTTTTGACGATTCACGCGGACCTGTCCCTTTCCAACATTCTGGAGACAGGGGACGGCCTTGCGGCCATCGATTTTTCCCTGTTCGGGGTGGGACACCCCATGTTTGACCTCGCCAATCTTTTCGGCAACATAGACGGTCTATCGGCCCGGCAGAGCATTGTCCAGGGATACCGGGAGGCGGGCGGAACCGTCCATTACGGCGCGCTGGACGCCTGCTTTGTGCTGTCGATTCTGTGCAGCGTGGCAATCCACTTTGACAGATGGCGCGGTCAGGATTGGTATGAGAGAAGACTGAACCGGTGGTGCCGGGAAAGCTTCCAGCCGTTCTGCGCGGGGGAAAGATTGTTCGAGGACGATTTTTATGTCATCCATGCGGGGGACCGGCGTTAGACGGTAGAACCCATAGGATGGAGCAAAGGAGAAGACAATATGCTCAAAATAGTCGCCGCAACAAAAAATAAAGGAAAGCTGGAGGAGTTCCGCCGCCTGCTGGAGGGGCTTGCCGTGGAGCTTATTTCCTGGGCGGAGGTCTGCCCGGAGCTGGAGGTGGAGGAAACCGGTACCACCTTTGAGCAAAACGCCCTGCTGAAGGCAGCCGCCATCTGTGAGAGGACCGGCCTGGCCGCCTTTGCGGATGACTCCGGCCTCTGCATCGACGCCCTGAACGGGGAGCCTGGCGTGTATACCGCCCGCTACGGCGCAGAGCTGCTGGGAGCGGGCGCAACCGATGACAGCCGCATGGACCTGGTCCTAAAGCGGCTGGAGGGTGTGCCCAAAGAGAGGCGGACGGCGCGGTTTGTCAGTGCCATCTGCTGTGTGTTCCCGGAGGGAAAAAGGCTGACCTGCCGGGGGGAGTGCGAGGGGTACATCGGATTTTCCAAGGCGGGAACCGAGGGCTTTGGCTATGACCCCATCTTCTATGTGGGGGAGAGGAGCTTTGCCCAGATGTCCGGCGGGGAAAAGGATGCCATCAGCCACCGGGGCAAGGCCATGAGGCGGTTCCGGGAGGAGCTGGCCGGTTTTTTGAAGCAATAGCTTTTGAATGATTTTATGATAGGGAAGTGAAACGATTTGCTGACTTCTAAACAGAGGGCCGAGCTGCGGGCCATGGGCAATACGCTGGAGGCCATTGTACAGATTGGGAAGGGCGGCATCAACGACAACCTGATACGCCAGATGGACGACGCCCTGACCGCCAGGGAGCTGGTCAAGGCCCACGTTCTGGAGACCGCCCCGGACTTTGCCAGGGAGACCGCCCAGCAGCTGGCGGAGGCCACCCGTTCGGAGGTGGTGCAGGTGATCGGCACCAAGTTCATCCTCTACCGGAGGAACCAGAAAAACCCGAAAATCCAACTGAAAAAGACCAAAAAATAAACCCACAGGGGGAAAGGAGCAGAGGGGATGCAGCCACAGTCCATAGGAATTTTAGGCGGGACCTTTAACCCCATCCATACCGGCCACATCCGGCTGGCCCGCTATGTGCGGGAGAACCTCCGGCTGGACCAGGTGTTGATCATCCCGGACCGCATCCCGCCCCACAAGGAGGCCGACGGCCTTCTCCCCGGCAAGGCCCGGCTGGAGCTGTGCCGGATTGCCTGCGGGCCCTATCCGGAGCTGGAGGTTTCGGACATGGAGCTGAAGCGGGAGGGGCCCAGCTACACCGTTGACACCCTCACCGCCTTGAAGGAGCAGTTCCCCGGCGCGGAGTTTACGCTGATTGTGGGCTCGGATATGTTCCTGACCATCGACACCTGGAAAAACAGCGGGGAGATTTTCAAGCTGGCGCGGATATGCACCGGGGCCAGGGAAAAAGCGGATATCCTCCGGCTGGAGGAAAAAAAGAGGGAGCTGGAGCGGCTGGGAGCGTCCTGCGTCCTGCTGGACCTGCCGGTCTTTCAGGTCTCCTCCACCCAGCTGCGCCGGGCGGCGGCCCTGGGGGCGGATATAGACTATCTTTCCGCCTGGATGCCGGAGGGGGCGGCCCGGACGGTGCTGGAGCGGGAGTACTACCAAAGCGGCGAACCGGAAAAGGACCCGGAATGCCTCCGGTTTGTGCCCCTCCTGAAGGAGCGGCTTTCGCCCCGGCGGCTGTTCCACTGCCGTTGTGTGGCGGATATGTCCCAGGAAATGGCGGAGCGTTTTTTCCCCGGCCGGGTGGATCCCAAACGGGCCAGGCTCGCTGGGCTGCTTCACGACATCTGCCGGGAGGAGCCGGGAGAGGCGCAGCTGGCGCTTATCCGGCGGGAGGGCCTGGAGTGGGATCCGACCCTTTTTGAAACGCCGTCTGTGTGGCACGGCTTTGCCGGGGCGGTCCTTTTAAAGGAACGGTTTGGCATCCTGGACGAGGAGCTGCTGAACGCCATCCGCTACCACACCACCGGCCGGAAGGATATGTCCCCCCTGGAGAAGATTGTTTTCCTGGCTGACGCGGTTTCCATAGACCGTCTCTACCCCGGCGCGGCGGAGCTGCGGGAGGCTTCCAGGGACTCCGTGGAGGAAGGGGTACTGGCCTGCCTGCAATACTCCATCGCCCATCTGGCTCAAAAAAAGGTACCCATCGGAAGATACACATGGGAGGCGTTTAATCAGGCCGTCTCCCCCAAAAATAAAAACTGTTAAAAGGAGGCCGTTTTATGGCTGAAACATTGGAGCTGGTCCCAAAGGTAAAGAAAATTGTCAAGCTGCTGGACAGCAAAAAAGCCCTTGACATCCGGGCCATCAACATCGCGGGGCAGTCCGCCCTGACCGATTACTTCGTCATTTGCAGCGCGTCCAACATCCCCCACGTCCAATCCCTCTGCGACGACGTGGAGGAGATGATGTCCAAGGAGCTGGGCATAGAGCCCCGGCGCATTGAGGGCTATCAGAGCGCCAACTGGGTGCTGCTGGATTTTAACGATATCATCGTACACATCTTTTACAAGGAATCCCGCCAGTACTACGCCCTGGATAAGCTGTGGTCGGACGGAATTTCTCTTGACATTTCGGATGTAGTTGTACCATAATAGAAAAAGCAGAAAAACGCCGGCAGAAATTTCCCCCGGCGGCGTTACTGGAAAGGAATGAGACAGGCAGATGAAATATGAAAAGTACGATTTTAAGGCCGCGGAGCGGAAATGGCAGAGGTACTGGGACGAAAACAACACCTTTGCCGCGTCGGAGGACCGCAGCAAGCCCAAGTATTTCGCGTTGATTGAGTTCCCCTATCCCTCCGGGCAGGGGCTTCATGTGGGGCATCCCCGCCCCTATACCGCCCTGGACATTGTGGCGAGAAAGCGCCGGATGCAGGGCTACAATGTGCTGTTCCCCATCGGCTGGGACGCTTTCGGCCTGCCGACCGAAAACTATGCCATCAAAAATCACATCCACCCGGAGATTATCACCAAGCAGAACATCGCCCGCTTTAAGCAGCAGATGAAGTCCCTGGGGCTTTCCTTTGACTGGTCGCGGGAGGTGGATACCACAGACCCCAATTACTACAAGTGGACCCAGTGGATTTTCCTCCAGCTCTTCAAAAAGGGGCTGGCCTATAAAAAGATGACCACCGTCAACTGGTGTACTTCCTGTAAATGCGTGTTGGCCAACGAGGAGGTTGTGGGCGGCGTCTGCGAGCGGTGCGGCAGCGAGGTGGTCCACAAGGAAAAGAGCCAGTGGATGCTGAAGATTACCGAATACGCCCAGCGGCTGCTGGACGGCCTGGACCAGGTGGATTACATCGAAAAGGTAAAGGTCTCCCAGAAAAACTGGATTGGCCGCTCCACCGGCGCGGAGGTCAAGTTCCCCACCACCGCCGGGGACGAACTGCTGATCTACACCACCCGCCCGGATACCCTGTTCGGGGCCACCTATATGGTCATCTCCCCGGAGCACCCCTACCTGAAAAAATGGGCGGACAAGATAGAAAATATGGACGAAATCAAGGCCTATCAGGAGGCCGCCGCCAAAAAGTCCGACTTTGAGCGCACCGAGGTGGCCAAGGACAAGACCGGCGTGGAGATCAAGGGCGTTCGGGGCATCTGCCCGGTCAACGACAAGGAGATTCCCATCTATGTGTCGGATTACGTCCTCATGTCCTATGGAACTGGCGCGATTATGGCTGTGCCCGCCCACGACGAGCGGGACTGGGAGTTCGCCAAAAAGTTCGGCCTGCCCATCATCGAGGTGGTCAAGGGCGGCGACGTGGAGAAGGAAGCCTTTACCGACTGCGAAACCGGCGTGATGGTAAACTCCGGGTTTCTGGACGGCCTGAGCGTGGAAGAGGCGAAAAAGGCCATCATTGAAAACTTGGAAAAGACCGGGAAGGGCAAGCCTAAGGTCAACTTCAAGCTGCGTGACTGGGTGTTCTCCCGCCAGAGATACTGGGGAGAGCCGGTGCCCATTGTCATCTGCGACAAGTGCGGCTATGTCCCCCTGCCGGAGGACCAGCTGCCCCTGACCCTGCCGGAGGTGGAATCTTACGAGCCCACCGACAACGGGGAATCCCCCCTGGCCGCCATGGCCGACTGGGTCAATACCACCTGCCCCTGCTGCGGCGGACCCGCCCGGCGGGAGACCGACACCATGCCCCAGTGGGCGGGATCCTCCTGGTATTTCCTGCGGTATACCGACCCCCACAACGACAAGGCCCTGGCCTCCAAGGAGGCGCTGGACTACTGGATGCCGGTGGACTGGTACAACGGCGGCATGGAGCACACCACCCTGCATCTGCTGTACTCCAGGTTCTGGCACAAGTTCCTGTACGATATCGGCGTGGTCAACACCCCCGAACCCTATGCCAAGCGCACCAGCCACGGCATGATTCTGGGGGAAAACGGCGAGAAGATGAGCAAATCCAGGGGGAACGTTGTCAACCCCGACGATGTGATAAACGAGTACGGCGCGGACACCATGCGTCTTTATGAGATGTTCATCGGCGACTTTGAGAAATCCGCGCCCTGGAGCTCCTCCTCCATCAAGGGGTGCCGGAGATTTATCGACCGTGTCTGGGAGCTCCAGGAATGCCTTGTGGACGGCGAGGAATACAGCAAGGAGCTGGAGACCGCCATGCACAAGACGGTGAAGAAGGTCAGCGAGGACATTGAGGCAATGAAGTTCAACACCGCCATCGCGGCGATGATGGCGCTGCTCAACGATATTCAGGCCAAGGGGAGCATTACCAGAGGGGAGTACAAGACCCTTCTGATTTTGCTCAATCCCTTTGCTCCCCACCTGACGGAGGAAATCTGGGAGAAGCAGGGCTTCGGCGGGCTGGTCCATGAGCAGAGCTGGCCGGAGTACGACCCCGCCAAGTGCGTGGACGCTGCCGCGGAAATCGCGGTGCAGGTCAACGGAAAAATCCGCAGCCGGATTATGCTGCCGGTGGACGCGGACAAGGACGCGGCGCTGAAGGCGGCCAAGGAGGACGGGACGGTGAAGACCCTGCTGGAGGGCAAGAATATTATCAAAGAGATATTTGTTCCGGGCCGTCTGGTGAACCTGGTTGTGAAGTGATTGGACGGGGATTCTGCGGTTATGCGCCCCATTATGGATTTTCCATGAAAATGCAAAAAAATTTTAGTTTCCTATTGACATAACCGGCAAGAATCCTGTATAATATAACATGTTGTATCTGGTGTGAGCATACGATTTTTGTACTGTGAATACGTCCAGGGCCCTGGTAGATACAGCAAAAATGCACAGGGCTGTCCCCTTTGAATGGTCTATGTGCATACTCCTGCCGCGTGGCGTGGGGAGGGATTTAGGAAATGTCAGAAATTCGTGTAAAAGACAACGATTTGGAAAACGCACTGAGACGCTTTAAGAGACAGTGTGCCCGTTCCGGCGTCTTACAGGAAGTGCGCAAAAGAGAACATTATGAAAAGCCTTCCGTAAAGCGCAAGAAGAAGTCTGAAGCTGCTCGGAAGCGTAAATTCAAGTAAAATTTACGCCGCTGCTTTCTGAATGCTGTGGAGAGTAAGTTCGTCCTTACTAGGATGGGCTTGCTCTCTTTTTGTCTTTTTGGGGTTTATTGATAAATTCTCAATCTTTTCCACTTTTCATTGACATTAGCGGTCAATTACAGTATAATGATATCATATCATTATACTAGGAAATATTCACCGCAGGCAGATACTGCATTATACTGATAAAGGAGCGATTTACCATGGGCAGAATTTATTCTTCTGTGGACCAATTAATCGGAAACACCCCCCTGCTGGAGCTGTGCAATATTGAGCGGCAGGAGGGGATAAAGGCCAGAATCCTGGCAAAGCTGGAGTACCTGAACCCGGCCGGTTCGGTCAAGGACCGGGTCGCCAAGGCCATGCTGGACGACGCAGAGGCAAAAGGACGGCTAAAGCCCGGCTCCGTAATCATTGAGCCCACCTCCGGCAACACCGGCATCGGCCTGGCCGCTGTGGCGGCGGCGCGGGGCTACCGGATCATCATCGTCATGCCCGAAACCATGAGCATGGAGCGCCGCCAGCTGATGAGGGCATACGGCGCGGAGCTGGTCCTCACCGACGGCGCAAAGGGGATGCAGGGGGCAATCGAAAGGGCCGATGAGCTGGCGCGGGAAATCCCCGGCAGCTTTATCCCCGGACAGTTTGTCAACCCGGTCAACCCCGCCGCCCATATGGCCTCCACCGGACCGGAAATCTGGGAGGATACCGGCGGGAAGGTGGATATCTTTGTGGCCGGGGTTGGCACCGGCGGGACCATTACCGGCGTGGGGAGATATCTGAAGGAGAAAAATCCCCAGGTGAAGGTTGTGGCGGTGGAGCCCGCTTCCTCCCCGGTGCTCAGCGGCGGAAAGGCGGGAAAACACGGCCTCCAGGGGATTGGAGCGGGGTTTATCCCGGAAATACTGGACACAGCGGTCTACGATGAAGTAATCCCCGTAGAGGACAAGGACGCCTATGCAGCCGGGAAGGCGATGGGCAGAAGCGAGGGTGTGCTGGTGGGGATTTCCTCCGGAGCGGCCCTTTGGGCCGCGGTGCAGCTGGCCAAAAGGCCGGAGAACGAGGGAAAGACCGTCGTTGTTCTGCTGCCCGATACAGGGGACCGGTATCTGTCCACCCCCATGTTTGCGGACTGATTCCGGCAAATTCACGCGTTTTCTGACAGATAGACGGGCAGGGGAATCGAGGGCCGGGTTTGGCCTTCGATTCCCTTTTTTATTATTTTTCAGCGCTGGTATGACCTTTCGGCGAAAAAAGCAATTTTGAAGAATTTTCATAATTCAGACAGGCCCTTTTAGATTCATTCAAACTGAAAAACGAATTTGTAATTTCTCGCCAAAAAAAACAAACATAATTTATACAAAACATGAATTGTGTCCCATAGAACCTTGTGATATCATAGCATTGATTGATGTAAATGTGTAATCATAGCCCTATGTCTATGATTACAATGGCTAAATTGCAAGGGGCGGAGCAAGCGGCTGTTCCCTGCGTGTCTGACGGCAATTTAAGTGTAAAATTCGCGCTGCAGCATTAACTGTTTCCAAATGTAAAGGCGCGTTTTATAATCCCCTTCACTCAAAACGGCATCAGGCAAAGCTCAGGCGGGGCCGCGCAAAGATACGCCGCGCAGCCTCCAAGGGTGCGGAATACCGCACCCGCGTTTACTGTATTTGTTATGATTTCTGCGAAAATGCAAAAGGAAGTAAGGAGGGCCATCATGGCAGATATCACAGCTATCGGCGAACTTTTAATCGACTTGACCCAGACCCACTTCAATGAAGCCGGAATTCCCCAGTTCTCCGCCAACCCCGGCGGCGCGCCCGCCAATGTGGCGGTTGCAGCCTCCCGCCTTGGCGCGGAAACCGCCTTTATTGGAAAGGTGGGGCGGGACGGTTTTGGAGCGTATCTCCAGCGGGTGCTGGAGGAGAACAGGGTCGGGTGTAAGGGAATCCGGCGTTCCTCTCATCCCACCACTATGGCGATTGTCACCATTGACCGAGCCGGGGAGCGCAGCTTTGAGTTTATCCGGGGTGCGGATATTGAGCTGTGGCCGGAGGAGGTGGACGAACACGACGTCCTCAATACCAGGATACTTCACTTCGGCTCGGTCAGCCTGACCCCTGGTATGTCCCGCAGCGCGACGGTTTTTGCCGCGCGGACGGCCCACCGAGCGGGAAAGCTGGTGAGCTATGACCCCAACTACCGGGCGGCCCTCTGGCGGTCCGAGCGGGACGCCAAGGAGTGGATGACCATCCCGCTGCCTTTGGTGGACATCATCAAGCTCTCGGAGGAGGAGGTTTTTCTCCTCACCGGTGAGAGGGATTTGGAGGCGGGCGGAAAACTTCTGGAGGAAAAGGGGATTTCCCTGGTCTTGATTACCCTTGGCAGGGAGGGCGTTCTTTGCCGCTGGAAGGGCGAGTCCTTCCGGGTGCCCGGCGTACCGGTGCAGACGGCGGATACCAACGGCGCGGGGGATACCTTTTTGGGCGCGGTGCTCAGCCGGCTGTGCCGCAGGGAGGAAAACCTCCTGGACAACCTGGACAGATCGGAGCTGGAGGATATTCTGCGGTTTGCCAACCGGGCCGCGGCCCTGACCTGTTCCCGCAGCGGGGCCATACTGGCCATGCCTACCTTAAAGGAAGTGGAGGACTTTACGATATGAAAAAAAGGGAAGGGGACCTGTCCGCGCCCAGGGAAGACAGGGTATTTGAAGCCCGCCTGAACCGCCGCTGGGAGGAGCTGGAAAAGCTGTACAACAGCCTTTATCCGGACAGTGGGGACGGCTTTGACGGATTTGTGGAGATGCTCCGGCGCAGCTGGAAGGCCCGGAAGCCCCAGCTCCAGGAGCAGGACCAGCTGCGGGAGCAGAACCCTGACTGGTACCGGCGCAGGGATATGCTGGGGATGATGCTGTACACCGGGGCCTTTGCGGGGAACCTGAAGGGGGTGGAGAGCAAGCTGCCCTATATCCAGGAGTGCGGAGTCAACTACCTGCATCTGATGCCCCTGCTGAAAAGCCCCAAGGGGCGCAGCGACGGCGGGTACGCGGTTTCGGACTTCCGCTCCGTCCAGAAGGAGCTGGGGACCATGGAGGACCTGGAGTCCTTGGCGGATTCCTGCCGGGAAAAGGGTATCTGCCTCTGCCTGGACTTTGTGATGAACCACACCAGCGAGGAGCACGAATGGGCGAAAAGGGCCAGGGCGGGAGAGCAGAGCTATCGGGAGAGGTACTTCTTCTACGATTCCTGGGAGATACCCAGGGAATTTGAAAAGACAGTGCCCCAGGTGTTCCCCACCACCGCGCCGGGGAGCTTCACCCAGCTGGAGGACGGGCAGATTGTCATGACCAACTTTTACCCCTATCAGTGGGACCTGAACTATGGAAACCCTGTTGTTTTTTGTGATATGACGGAAAATTTGCTTTATCTTGCCAATCGGGGTATTGACGTAATCAGGCTGGATGCTGTACCATATATATGGAAGGAATTAGGGACATCCTGCCGGAATCTCCCTCAGGTACACACCCTGTCCCGGATGCTGCGGATTGCCTGCGAGACGGTATGCCCCAGCGTTCTGCTGCTGGGGGAGGTGGTGATGGAGCCCGCCAAGGTGGTCCCCTACTTTGGGACCTGGGATAAGCCGGAATGCCATATGCTTTACAACGTCACCACCATGGCCTCCACTTGGCACACCTTGGCCACCGGAGACGTCTCCCTGCTCCGGCGGCAGATGGAGGCGGTCTGCGCCCTGCCCAAGGAGTTCCTGTTTTTAAACTATCTGCGCTGCCACGACGACATCGGCTGGGGGCTGGATTATCCCTGGCTTCGGGAACGGTTCGGCATTGAGGAGGTTCCCCATAAAAAGTATCTCAACGACTACTTTACCGGAAAATGGCCCGGAAGCGGCAGCCGTGGAGAGCTGTACAACGACGACCCCCGCCTGGGTGACGCCCGCCTGTGCGGAACCACTGCCTCCCTGTGCGGCGTGGAATCGGCGGAATACGAGAAGGACCCCTTCCGGCTGGAGCGGGCCATCTCCTGCGACCTGACCCTGCACGCCTGGATGCTCTCCCAAAGCGGCATTCCCGTGATTTACAGCGGGGACGAGATTGGGCAGCTCAACGATTGGGATTACCATCAGGACCCGGAGAAGCGGGAGGACAGCAGGTATATTCACCGGGGAAACTTCCAATGGGAGCTGGCAGAGCTGCGCGGAGACCCTGATACCCGGCCGGGAAAGCTGTTCCAGGGCTTACGGAGGCTGGAACAGCTCCGCGCCCAAAACCCCTGCTTTGACGCCGACGCAGAGGTTTGGGCGGAGGACAGCGGCAGTCCCCATGTTCTGGCCCTGTGCCGCAGGAAAAACGGGCGGGAGCTGCTTTGCCTGTTTAACTTCAGCCCGGAGTTTGTCCGTGCCGGGATAAAACGGGAGGGCGGCTATACCGAGCTGATGTATGAAAACCATTATGACCGGATAGAGGATGTGGAGCTTTACCCCAACGGCTTCGCCTGGCTTATGGCAGATGCCGGGCAGAGCAATTAGAGCTTTTGTTTATATGGAGCACGACTTATGTGAAAAGAAATTAAAATGAGATAGAAAGGAGACACAACCATGAAAAAATTTGAGTATGTCATCACTGACGGGCTTGGAATTCATGCTCGCCCTGCGGGACTGCTGGTAAAGGCGGCAAAGGCGTTGGACAGCGCCGTCACCGTTGAGAAATCCGGCGGGAAATCCGCTGACGCCACCAGGCTGATGGCGGTGATGGGTTTGGGCGTCAAGGGAGGAGATACAGTGATTGTCACAATAGAGGGCGGAAACGAGGAAGCCAGCGCGGCTGCAATGGAGGCGTTCTTCAAAGAAAATCTGTAAACCGGAAGGAGAAGGCCGAATGCAGGTAGCAACCGGAAAATCAATCCTTAACGGCATCGCCATAGGCCCGCTGCGGATTCACAAAAGGGCGGAGATGAAGATTTCCATGACCTCGGCGCTGACCCCTGAAAAGGAGCTTGCGCGGTTCAAGGAGGCACGGTTGAAGGCCCAGGAGCAGCTTGGAAAGCTGTACGAAAAGGCACTGGAGAAGGTAGGCGAGGATAACGCGGCTATCTTTGAAATCCACCAGATGCTCCTGGATGACGTCGATTATACGGATGCCGTTAAGAACGTCATTGAGACCCAAAACGCCACTGCGGAATACGCCGTCACCGCCACGGGGGACAGTTTTGCGGCGGCCTTTGCCGCGCTGGAGGACGCGTATATGCGAGCCCGCTCCGTGGATATCAAGGACATCTCTCACCGGGTGGTCAATGTCCTTTTGGGAAGCGGAGATGCCCAGATGCCGGACGGACAGCCTGCTATCCTGGTGGCGGACGACCTGACCCCCAGCGAGACGGTTCAGCTTGACAGGTCCAAGATTCTGGGCTTTATCACCCGGCACGGCTCCAGCAACAGTCACACCGCCATCTTGGCCCGGACCATGAACATCCCAGCGCTGGTGGGGGTGGACTTTGACGAAAGCTGGGACGGCAGGCTGGCGGTTCTGGACGGCTACAACAGCCGCGTCTACATTGAACCAACCGCTGGGCTGCTCTCCGCCATGGAGGAGAAGCGCAAGGGCCATCTGAAGCAGGAGGCGCTGCTCCAGGGGCTGAAGCGAAAGCCAAACGTTACGTTGGACGGCAGGGAAATTAAGGTTTACGCCAACACCGGCAATGTGGAGGACGTGGGTCTGGCGCTCCAGAACGATGCCCAGGGAATCGGGCTGTTCCGCAGCGAGTTCCTGTACCTGGATTCCGAGGACTACCCAACCGAGGATCAGCAGTTTGCCATTTACAAGCGGGTGGTGGAGACGATGGCGGGGAAAAAGGTCATCATCCGTACCCTGGATATCGGCGCGGACAAACAGGCGGATTACTTTAACCTGGACAAAGAGGAGAATCCCGCTCTGGGGTACCGTGCCATCCGCATCTGCCTGACGCGGCGGGACGTATTCAAGCAGCAGCTTCGGGCGATTCTCCGCGCCAGCGCCTTTGGAACTGTTTCCATCATGTTCCCTATGGTGATTTCCGTCCGGGAGGTCCGGGACGCCAAGGAAATTCTGGAGGAGTGCAGAGCGGAGCTTCAGGCAGAGGGTGCCGCCATGGGCCGTGTAGAGGTGGGCATCATGGTGGAGACCCCCGCCGCTGTTATGATTGCAGACGAGCTGGCGGAGGAGGTGGAGTTCTTCTCCCTGGGTACCAACGACCTGACCCAGTACACCCTGGCCATTGACAGACAGAACCCCAAGCTGGACACCTTCTACGATCCCCATCACCCGGCGGTGCTGCGGATGATACGCCAGACGGTGGAGGCTGGACACCGGCACAACTGCTGGGTGGGCATTTGCGGCGAGCTGGGCGCGGACCAGACACTGACTGAGACCTTCCTGAGGATGGGGCTGGATGAGCTTTCGGTATCCCCGGCAGCGGTGCTGCCCCTTCGCAAGCTGATACGCAGCCTGGACCTGGGCCAGGAAGCAAAAAAGACCTTTGAATAAACGATAGCGCCAGCCCTTAGCGGGAGTCGGGCTGCTATATCGGGGCCGGGACTTTTGAAATAGAAAAGCCGCCCTGCCCCCTGGTTCCCTCGGAAAAGGACGGTTTTCCGAAAAGTTTTCATTTTTGGTTGACAATAAAAGAAATATTTGCTATAATAGCAAAGCATTCAGCGCGGGCCATTAGCTCAGTTGGCAGAGCACTTGACTTTTAATCAAGGCGTCCGGAGTTCGAATCTCCGATGGCTCATAAAGAAAACCCGTTGTTAAGTTTTGGCTTAACGACGGGTTTTTCTTTTGACTGTGCGGCTTTTTTGGCGAAATATGGCCGTGAATTTAGGCTGCATTATTTCTTACAAATTTCAAAATGAGCCATTTAAAATCGGTGGAAATCGGGGGATTGTGTCGTAAAAATGCCGCGGTTCATTCCGCGGTTCACAACAGAATCCATTTTTTGCGCTCCTGCGCGGACAGACTGCATTTTCAGCGGAAGCCTGTCATATCCTTACAGTGAAAGAGCCTGCCCCTGGCCGAAAAAAGGCGCGGGTTCCAATCCATTGAAGGAGGACACTGTAGCGATGAAAGGCAGTTTTTTACAGCGCAGGGAGAAAAAATTATTTTCATTCCCGCATATAAAGAGGAATTTGGCAAAGCGGCTTGCCGCGGCCGCGGCCGCAGGGCTGACAGGGCTTGGGGGGCTGGCGGCGGCGTCCGAAACGGTCTGGGCCGCCAATACCCCCCAGCCCCCCCAGCCCCAGTCGTCCCAGACGGAAAACGCGGGGATGCCGGTGGAGGTTCCGGCAAAGTCCGCCATCCTGATGGAGCAGTCCACCGGAAAGGTGCTGTGCGAGATGAACGCCGACGAACAGATGCCCCCCGCGTCCATCACCAAGATTATGACGCTGCTGCTGGTGATGGAGGCGGTGGAATCGGGAAGGCTGTCGGTGGATGAAACGGTTTCGGCCTCCCCCCACGCCTGCTCCATGGGCGGCTCCCAGATATGGCTGGAGCCGGGGGAGCAGATGTCGGTCCGGGACCTGATCAAGGCCACGGCTGTGGCCAGCGCCAACGACGCCTCCGTGGCCCTGGGGGAGCAGATTGCCGGGAGCGAGGAGGCCTTTGTGGACCAGATGAACCAGCGGGCGGCAGAGCTGGGAATGAGCAGAACCCATTTTGTCAACTGCACCGGCCTGGACGCCCAGGGGCACCTGACCACGGCGCGGGACATTGCAATCATGGCCAAGGAGCTGATCCGCCACCCCATGATTCGGGAGTATTCCTCCATCTGGATGGACAGCCTGCGGGATGGGGCCACCCAGCTGGTGAACACCAATAAGCTGGTGCGCTTTTACGACGGGGCCACCGGCCTGAAAACCGGAACCACCGACGGGGCTGGAAGCTGCCTTGCGGCCACGGCTACAAGGGGTGGACTATCGTTGGTAGCGGTTTCCCTAGGAAGCGCTACCAGTGACGAACGTTTTACAAGCTGCCGCAGGATGCTGGACTACGGCTTTGCCAACTACAGCCTTGCCCAGCCCCCTGCCATGGACGATCAGTTTTTGCCGGTAAAGGTGCTGGGGGGCGTGCAGGAGTCAGTGATGCCGGTGAGCCGCCAGCCGGAGGGCATTGTGGTGAAAAAGGGGGAGGAAAAAAAGCTGGAGCAGACCCTGGAAATTGCCCCGGAGGTGGAAGCGCCTGTAAAGAAGGGACAGGTGATTGGAAACGTGGTGGTGCGGATAGACGGGAAGGAAGTAGGCCGGTACGCGGTTGAAGCGGCGGAGGACGTGCCGGAGATGAACTTTGGCACTGCGTTTGTACGGCTGCTGGCAGCGGCGGTGGATTTTCGGGATAAAACGGCATAGACAGTCATGAAACTGGGAATGGCCGCATAAAAATGGATACAGCCCCCCAGCCCCCCCAGCCCTCCGATTCAATCAGAAAGGCAGGTAACAGAATGGAATTGGATTCACCCAATCAGAACAACCGTTCCTCCGAAGCTCCCAATACAATCAGCCAGCAGGACTTTGAAGTCATGCGCCAGCGGTACGCTGACGAGCTCCTTGCCATCCGGCGCAGTGTGGACAAAATGCTGGGCAGGACCGTCCAGGAGCCTGCCGTCCAGCAGACGATTGCCCCCTTGTCCGAGGCGGCTGAGATGTCTTCCGCCGCCTCAGCTCCCCCGGTTCCCCAACCTTCCGTGTTTCCATTGGCCACAGAGAATTCGGAGCAGCCTGTATCCATGGAAGCCCCTGGGGCAGAGCCTATGGAGTCTTCAGCCCCCGTACCGGAACCGGCGGAATACAGGGGAGACAACACCTCGGATAACCTCCGGGGGGATACGGACGAAGGCGTCCAGAACCCAGAGGACGAGGAGACCCTGGCCCCGGCTGGCGCTAAACCGGCTCCCCTCACCGATGAGGCCACTTTGCAGGTTTTGGTGACAGCGGCCCAACAGGCCATTCCTGTCACCGACGCCCTGGTGCTGCTGTCCCGGCAGGACCCAGGACAGCAGCTGGAAACCCTGATCCGGGTGATGGGCACCGATGAAAGCGGCCAGACCCCGGTCGTTACGCTGCCCGCCCCGGACCGGGAGCTTGCCCAGGCGCCCGGAGAGTATCTGCCCTATACCACCTACCGGGTAGTAGTGACCGCCGAAGGTTACCGGCCCCAGTTCCATGGCAATGTAGCGGTTTTCGGGGGCATGTCCACCCTGCTTCCGGTGGCGCTGGTTCCATTGATGGAGCCCCAGGTGCCTCCTCCCTCCTCCATAGGGGCAAATTATACCGCTCTTTAACTAAAAACGGATATCACCGACGCAATGACAGAAGGAGGGAGCAGCAGTGCCAAGCGTTTACATTCCGGAATCCATCACGGTACACCTAGGGACGCCCAGTTCCAATGCCTCCAATGTGACGGTTTCCTTCCCGGACTATATCAAAAATGTGGCCTCCAGTGAGATTTATCCCACCTGGCCGGAAAGCGCGCTCCGGGCCAACATCTATGCCCAGATTTCCTTTGCCCTGAACCGGATATTTACCGAGTGGTACCGGAGCCAGGGCTACTCCTTCGATATCACCTCCTCAACCCAGTATGACCAAAAGTACATCCACGGACGGGATATTTTCGCCTCGGTCAATTCCATCGTTGACGAAATATTCAACAACTACCTGCGCCGTGAGGGGAACGTTGAACCGCTGTTTGCCCAGTTCTGCAACGGGACCACCGTTACCTGCGCCGGACTTTCCCAATGGGGCTCGGTGGACCTTGCCAGACAGGGCATGACCCCCTATGAGATATTGCAGTATTACTATGGAGAGGATATCGAGATTGTACGCGGCGCTCCCGTCCAGGCGATTCAGGAATCCTATCCGGGGTATCCCCTGGAGTTCGGCCAGAATAGCAACGCGGTAAAGCTCCTCCAGATACGTCTGAACCGGATTGCCCGCAACTATCCCAATATTCCCAAGATTCCGGAGACAGACGGCCGCTTCAACACCGCCACGGAAAGCGCGGTGCGGAGATTTCAGCAGATTTTTAAACTGACGGTTGATGGGGTGGTGGGAAAGGCTACCTGGTACCAGATCGCCTTTGTGTATAACAACGTCAAGCGGCTGGCAGAGCTCAATTCCGAGGGCCTGCAATTTGCGGAAATATCCCAACAGTTTCCGGATACCCTTCAGCTGGGGAGTACGGGCGACGGAGTGCGGGTCATTCAATATTATCTTCAGGTGGCGGCAAGGTTCAACGACGCAATCCCGCCGGTAATCGTTGACGGCATATTCGGAGAGGCGACCCGCCAGGCGGTTATGGCTTTCCAGCGGCAGCAGGGTC
>Ga0073906_1000697_pt1 | contig 58900 bp, 45 predicted proteins | sample Inofromicrocosms_FD_65485 | JGI IMG/M metagenome (GOLD analysis project Ga0073906, IMG submission 65485) | Mouse cecum microbial communities from Vienna, Austria - Inoculum for glucosamine and mucus D2O microcosms | ecosystem: Host-associated > Mammals > Digestive system > Large intestine >...
GTCTCGGCATAATGCCTGAGAACCTCTTCCCGGATTGCCTGACGTTTTTGTCGCGGCAAACTCTGAAATTTAATCATAATTTGACTCTTTTATGAGTCAACTTTTTTCAGGGCAAGACAGCGCAAGATTGATGGCATACTACCAGAATATTGAATATACAAGTAAAGAATGAATTATATATATACCCGTTTTGTTATGTTTTTCACGGAAAAATACCTAATTTTGCAACAACAATAACAAATAATTTTTCCATGAATCCTGAGCGCTATAACCTAAGAGGTGTCTCCGCCTCAAAAGAAGATGTCCACGCAGCCATACGCAATGTAGATAAAGGTCTGTATCCAAAAGCTTTCTGTAAAATAATACCTGATATACTTGGCGGCGATCCTGACTGGTGCAATATAATGCATGCTGATGGGGCTGGCACCAAATCTTCATTGGCATATACATACTGGCGCGAGACCGGAGACCTCAGTGTATGGAAAGGGATAGCACAGGACGCTCTCATAATGAATATTGATGACCTGTTGTGTGTCGGCGCTACAGATAACATATTAGTGTCTTCAACAATAGGAAGAAACAAGATGCTTATTCCCGGTGAAGTAATCTCCGCCATAATAAACGGCACAGAAGAACTGCTTGCAGAACTACGGGAAATGGGCGTAGGGGTATATGCAACCGGCGGGGAAACTGCCGATGTCGGCGACCTGGTACGCACAATCATAGTAGACTCCACGGTAACTTGCCGGATGCGGCGTCAGGATGTGATCGACAATGCGAACATAGCAGGAGGGGATGTAATTGTCGGACTTGCATCATATGGAAAGGCATCATATGAAAAAGGATACAACGGCGGCATGGGCAGCAACGGGCTTACCAGCGCACGACACGATGTATTTGCAAAATATATAGCACAGAAATATCCTGAAAGTTTCGACAGCGCCGTACCATCAGATCTTGCATATTGCGGCTCTGTAGGCCTTACAGACCCTGTCGAGGGCTCACCAATAGATGCCGGAAAGCTTGTACTCTCCCCCACCCGCACATATGCCCCCGTAATAAAAGCGGTGTTGGACAAGATGCGCAAGGACATACACGGAATGGTGCACTGTTCTGGCGGCGCACAGACCAAAGTCATGCATTTTGTTGAAAATAAACATGTGATAAAGGACAACCTTTTCCCTATACCCCCGCTGTTCAACCTTATTGCACAGGAAAGCGGAACAGACTGGAAAGAGATGTACAAAGTTTTCAACATGGGCCACCGTATGGAAATATACCTCAAGCCCAAACATGCCCAAGATATAATAGATATTGCCGGTGACTTCGGAATTGAAGCAAAAATAATCGGACGTGTCGAAAATGCCGACACAAACCGCCTGACTATAATTTCTGACAAAGGGACTTTTGAATATTAATACTATACAGAATTGGGCTCTCTCCTAAAAAACGGCTTGAAAATGGCCGCCATTATGGCGGCCATTTACGTCATGACGGCTTTTGTGTCATGCGGGACAGGCAACGCATCCCACCAGTCGGATACGGATTCGTCCAATATATACCGATTGCCTGACACTCTGAGGGTTGCCACGCTGTATAGCCCCACATCATATTTCCTGTTCCGAGACGAGCAGATGGGTTATGACTACAACCTTGCCAATGATTTCGCAAAGGCAAAAGGGATCGTACTGGACCTTAAAGTAGCCACAAGCCTCAATACCATGATAGACATGCTGGATTCTGGAATTGTCGACCTCCTGGCCTATGAAATCCCTGTCACCTCGGAATACCGCGAACGCGTATTGCCATGTGGAACAGAAACCTACACCACGCAAGTGCTTGTACAGCCACGCAGAAAGGCAAGTGAACGCATAACTGATGTCACCCAACTTATAGGCCGCGATGTATATGTGGAAAAAGGGTCAAAATACCAGTACCGCATGGAGAACATAAACGATAATCTCGGCGGAGGCATAAACATACATGCCGTTGACCGTGACACTCTGATCACAGAAGACCTGATTGCGATGGTGTCACAAGGGGAGATACCGCTTACAGTTGTCGACAGCGACATAGCCCGCATCAACAAGACATACTACCCTGATCTTGACATCACCCTACCCGTAAGTTTCACACAAAGGGCATCATGGGGCGTTTCGCCCAAAAAGCCATGGCTGGCAGACTCTATTGATGCATGGTTTGCAATGGAAGAACCGAAAAAGGAGAACGCCATTCTCCTTAAAAGGTACTTCGAGCTAAGCAAACACATGCCACCATCTGCAATGAACATCGACCTAAGTAAAGGGCGGATATCACCTTTCGACAATATTTTCCGCAAGCATGGCAACAATAGCGGCATCGACTGGCGTCTGCTTGCATCACAAGGATATGTCGAAAGCCGCTTTGATTCAACAGTCGTTTCATGGGCTGGAGCACGTGGGGTAATGCAGCTAATGCCCAGGACTGCTGCTACGTTCGGGTTGACCGGAGACAGGATTGCCAACACAGATGACAACATAAGGGTAGCCGCCGAAGTGCTTAAGGCTCTTGACAAATCTTTCGCAAAAGATGTCCCGGACAAAGAGGAACGTCAAAAATTCGTAATAGCCGCATACAATTCCGGCATAGCGCACATACGTGATGCCATATCACTTGCAAAGAAATACGGAAAGAATCCCGCAATATGGAGCGGAAATGTAGAAGATGCCCTACTCATGAAGGCTAAGCCTGAATTCTTCAATGATCCGGTATGCAAATATGGCTATTTCCGCGGCAAAGAAACTGTCAGATACGTCAAGGACGTGATGTCCCTATACGAAAGATGCAAAAAGGACATCAGTTCATGATAGAGGAATATATTAAACAATAAAAAACGACTACACATTATGAAGAAAAAGTATCTAGGAATGGCTATTGCCCTGACCCTGGCCGGATCAATGATGTTTTCATCATGCATAGGCAGTTTCCGGCTATCAAACAAACTGATGTCATGGAATCAGACCATAGGGTCCAAATTCGTAAACGAACTGGTATTTTTTGCGTTCTGGATTCTTCCTGTATATGAAGTATCCGGCCTTGCGGATCTGCTGGTGCTAAACAGCATTGAATTCTGGAGCGGGGAAAATCCTGTAGCGGAAAATGGAGAACAGATAATTGAGGGTAACGACAGCAAATACCTTGTAAAGACAGATGAAGCCGGATATACCATCACAAGCCTTACCGATGGCTCTGAAGTACGCCTAGACTATGATAAGGACGATAATTCATGGAATGCAACTGTCGATGACCAGACTGTCACTATATTCACTTTTGTTGATGACACACACGTGAATATTATAACTCCTGACGGCAGTTACCGACTTGTTGAACTTTCACATGACGGTGTACTGGCATACAGCGATATGATACATGCATCCACATTTGCCGCACGCTGACCTGATAATAAAAATATAACCGGGAACTGGCACATGGCCTCTTCCCGGTTTTTTATGTCTAATTACTTTTTCACTTATTTTTTATGCATACGGAACATAATGGGCAATGTATACGATACTTTTACGGCCTTACCATTATGTTCTCCTGGAATAAAATCGGGCATTATCCCTACAATACGCAAAGCCTCCTCATCAAATGCCTTCCCAGCACTTCTGATAACTTTTGCATTTCCTACCTTACCCTTGTCTGAAATCTCAAATTGCACAACAACAGATCCTTTACCATCAGGCTCTTTCATATTGCCGTCTGAATCTTTAGGATATCTGATGTTATCATAAACAAATCTCATCATTGCTACATCCCCTCCAGGAAAACTCGGCATACGGTCACATGATTTCAACGCCTCTCCCGAATCAGTGTTTCCATCTTTATTCAACATAATATTTACCTCAGACGTATCTCCGGTACGGTCTACTTTTATCTGGGCTATTGCATTGACATCCAATTCATTTAGTTTATCCATCGAAGCCCGTTTACCATCAATGAAAATCTCTATCCCGTTTTTTCCAAGATTTGTGACTGTGTTTCCATAGTCTCCAACATTCACATTTACGATATCCAGCCCCGCGGCCCTGGCCTCTTCTTCCGTGAACTCCTTGCCATTGAACACTATTTTTGATATCTTACCGTTAGTGGTCAACACTTCGGTATCACCAGATGTCGCACACGATGTCACTGATACAGTCATACCTTGTTTCTGCTGAGATTTTTCACTACCTTTGTCTGCTGTAAATTCCAGCGTCGAAGACAAAGCTGAAGATAGTGTAGAAGCGACAACTGGAATTTTTGTCACAACAAGTGCTGCGGCCACTGCCGGCACGATGGCAAGGGCGCGCATGCGCCGTCCTGCCGAAGTCTTTGATTTGTACATCATAGTTACACGTTTTTTAAGTTTACTGTGATTCAAGCTGTTGGCAAGTGACGGGAATCTCGTGCCGACAGCTTTTTTTATTAATAACATCTGATATTTCCTCATATCAAAACCAGACTTCACCACTGCGTCATCTGCCTGGTACTCATGGACAGCCTTAAGTTCCTCACGCATTAGCCATGCAGCGGGATTGAACCATTGGAATATAACAACCAGCTGCGCCATCATCATATCTATCCAGTGGCGTCCCTTGATATGCCGCAACTCATGCTCCATAATCATGTCTCCAGACTGCTCATAATCAACCTTATCCATGACTACATACCGACACCAACTAAACGGCGCAACATGCTGGTTGTCAATAATTACAAGCGTAAAAGAAGACCCAGCAACATCCATCTTCCGTCCTCCAGACACCAAACGCGACAACCTAACTGCCGCAATGACAGTCGCGATACCGGTAACTGCCATACCAACAATATATACAGCCAGTAATATATCAGCCCAACCAAATGAATCGGTGACGCCTGCGTCAATAACAGCCATTATATCCATGTCTCCTACTACAACATCGCCCTGCATGTCTTTAGAACAGACCTGCCCAGCAAATGAAACTACAGGCCATGCACAAAATGACACAATATATATCATCCACAATACCATCCGATTGAAACAATGCTGATTCTCTCCGGACAGAATCCATTTATAGCAAAGGTACATTCCGGTCAACAATATTGACGAGTAGAGTGAATACGCGAATACCAACCCCATAACAATCACCCTCCATTATTTTTTGACTCAATGATACCAATGATCTCGCGCAACTCTTCCACTGTGATTTTCTCATCCTCGACCAATGCCGATACGGCACTCTTATAGGAATTATCAAAATAATTCCTGATAACATCGGCCAGTGAACGCTCCCGGAAATCGCTCTTATGCACAATGGCAAAATACCTGTATGAACCGCCTATAACCTCATGGCCTACATATCCTTTGTCCTCTAGAATCCTGACAGTCGTAGACACTGTATTAAAATGAGGTTTTGGCTCAGGATAGACTGTGAGCATCTCACGTACAAACATCGGACCTTCAGCCCAAAGCATATTCATTATCATCGCTTCCTTTTCAGTAAGCATCTGACGTTTCCTGCCTGCTTTCATAAACTAATAATTTAGTTGATATGGCAAAGATATGTCATTACGATAAATATCGCAACTAATTATTTAGTTTTATGTGTTAAATTATGTTACAGCTCCCCTACACAGGCAACTAAGACCTACACATACCAATATGTATATTAAGTGTGCCTTTCAGTTTATGATGATTTCAGGATTGACTGATCTGATTTCAGAAATGAAATCATTCTGATTTTTCGGTGAAATATAAACCCAATTCCGGCGGCCATATCTAAGTCCTATTCGTTTAGTAGATAATGCAGGAGATGACAATATTGTGGATTTATGGGATATTTCGGTTATCCTGCTTATCGGCAAAACCATATGAAACAATATCCCGCATCGGATATACAACTTATCGTCCTTTATTGTATAATCTGTGTGCAGAAGAATATCAAACAAACAACCTAAACAGACACCTGAAAATACAACATCTATCAGAAGCACCAAAGAACTGTCGTAACACAAAAATATAGAACCGATGAATGCAACGGTCAAACCTATGCAGGTCCAGATATACCATTTATCGACTTTTGACTTATATACCGTATCCATGCCACAAAGTTAGCCGATTTTTTGTTATCCAAATGTGTCTGACAATATTTTATGACTCACCTGGAACAGATACATCAGATGCCGAAAGAAGGGGAACAACATGTACATCAAGAATAATGATTGATATCAATTAGGCTGCACATGAATCCATGCACAGCCTACACTATAGTCTGTTATAATAAAGCTCTTACCTGACAGTCCGCCGGAATAGTCCCACTATCCAAAGTAAAACCACAGCCCCCACTACCGATGTGACAAGGCTTCCGATTATACCACCTGCATTTATGCCAATAAGCCCGAATAGCCATCCGCCAAGGACACCTCCAATTATACCAACAATCAGATTGATTACCATTCCGAAGCCACCGCCCCGCATCAGCTTACCTGCAACGAATCCGGACAATAGCCCGATCAATATATACCATAAGAAATTCATAATACCATTTTTTTAAAGGTTAATAATCTAAAAACGACATATGCAACATTTTAGTTCAATCCATCACCCATATGAAACTTTATTGCAAAAATACATACTAACTTTGTATACAATAATGACACATGACAGAAGATACGGAAACATACCGCCTACAATATGAAAAAATGCTGAAACGGAATGAAAAAATCGTATTCAGCATATGCTTCTTTTATGCCAACCATGCCGTACCGTTCGATGACTTGAGGCAGGAAGTGCTCGCTTCTTTGTGGAAATCATACAAAAATTTCCGGGGTGAATGCATGGAATCGACATGGGTCTACCGGGTATGCCTCAACACATGTCTATTCTCAATCAAGAAGTACACGCCAAAAATTAAATTTTCTCCCCTGGAAAACCTTCCAAAACTTGCGGAAGAGTCAGGCATGGCCACAACAGAACAATTGGAATGGCTATATTCTGCAATAGCAAAGTTGCATCCTCTTGACAAGGCTATAATCCTTATGTGGCTGGACGAACTAAGCTACAACGACATTGCTGACAACATAGGCATACCACGTAACACTGTTGCAACCAGGCTTCACCGTATAAGGAAAAAACTCTCAGAATTTAAATAACACATTATAATATATATCATGGAACTAGAAGAATTGAAGCAATCATGGCTAAAAATAGAAAAAGGTATAACAGAACTATCCGGCCAAACACTGAAAACAACCCATATAATATCCGCAATAAGAAAGACCGATGCAAAGACAAGGCTACTGAACAGATTTAGAATCGGTTATGCCATTACTGCGATTTGTATAATCATAATGGCATTATCCCCATTGTGGTCTCCTGGATATATGCCGAAGTGGTGGGCAACAACCTTTTCAATCCTGGCTACATGCTGCATAGCATTGACACTATATCTATGCCACAGAATAAAAAGCCTTGATTTTAACACAATGGCAAACTATGACACGCTGAAAACAGTAGTCCACATAAAACGTATACATTCGATAGCTGAACTTACCGTCCTACTGATCATACCAATAATGTTAGCCTCTATTGACTATCGTAATACCTCCGAAAAAGTGTTGATATGGTCTCTGTTCACAGCCGGAGCAATATCCGAATTACTGACATTCGCTAAATTCAGCGCCGACTACAAAGAAATTATCAAATGGAGCGACCCCGAAGACGGCATCCGTTCACACAAGACCCGATATAAATGAGCTGATAAAATCTAAATAGCCGCAAAGATACACTTATCTAAGTGATGGCACAAGTTCATTATCAGCTGAATAAGGCTCATATCCTATCCATTCCTGCAAATCTTCACCAGCATCGGCCCTCTGTACTTTATATATATCGCCACAACCATTCAAAAGTATCTCATCCGGCGAAAATGAAATCAAAGACCAATATATGCCTCCGTCCGGATTGAATGTGCAAGCATCGGGCCTGAATTTAGAATTGTCGATTTCAAGGTCGTTACGTAGGGCATTGAAATTATCAGGGATTATATGCATTGTATATTCGCCCGTATTATTGTTTTTCATCATGCGGATATTCTGAAAAAACAAAGTGCCGTTATCATTATTTCTTGCCGCGGCAGCACGTATGTAGACCATTGACGGATTTACCATATAAACAAACATATGACGGTTAGTGCATATTTCACAGCAAGGCATCCCATCTACTTCCCCATATTTTACCCCTAAATTCCATTCCTGAAGACATTTACCGACATCTGATCTTGACGTGCATACAGTCATTTCGTATGGATTCACAGTCTTAAAGTCCTCCACCTTTTTCAGATTCTGTCCGTAAATATTCAAAACCCCATAATTCTCACTTATTTCAAATGGCCCTGAAACGGACGGAAATGAAACCGAACCATCGGAAGAGAAAACCGTTTTGTGCAATATACCTGCCGACGGTATTTCAATGACCGCCTGCATAGTGCTGTCAGATTTAATATATACAATGCAAACTGAATCTGTTATTACCGCCTCAGCACAATCATTGGCCCAAACACCTCTATATGATGAAAATGATGTAGACGCACAAGCAACAACAGTAGAAACAATACCAACAATAAGCAACAGAAGTCTATTCATCTTTACATGGTTATTATTAATAGATCGTATTTAAGGCAAAAGTACAAAAAATTATTTGAAAGGAAACTAAAAAACGGAGTTGAGTATGAATGTTTTATAAGTACTTTAAATCTTGACTCCGTACTTTATCAACCGCTCTTCCATCATGGCTTTAGGGACAAAGGCGGACAGGGCCTTGACAATGCTGCCAAGCATCCGCTCCCGGATAAAATCATGCCGTATATATATCGATACACGCCTCTGCGACAGGTAATCGCCTTCAATACGCCGCACATTTTGCCGCTGCTTTTCCGTAAGCATCGGCAGATGCATCTCAGGAATTATGGTGAATCCGCCGTTCTCATCGACAATGCGTATGAGCGTACCTATACTGCCAGCCTCATATATACGTTTCCCTACCCCACGCGCCTTGCAAAAGCTGAATGCACTGTCGCGCAGACACTGTGATTCCTTCATTATCCACATCTGTTCATGCTCAAGGTTCTCAGGCTTGAAGACAGGAAGTTTACGCCAACAACTTTCAGCGATATATACCCAGAACGGTTCTGTATATAACGGTATCTCCAATATACCGTCCCGCCTGTGTCCGCCAATTGCCACACCGGCATCAATCTGCCCAAGCCATAGCGCGTCAAGCATTGCCCCTGATTTCATCTCTTCAATTAGCAGCCTGACCTGCGGATACCTCTGTGTATATTCCTTGATGAACTGTGGTAGTATATATGGTGCCACTGTCGGACCGACCGAAAGGTTAAGCGTCCCATCTACCGCCCCTTTCTCCTCCGCCACCAGTTCCGAAATCCGATCAGCCTCATTTAAGGCCCTTTCCGCCTGTCGCAGTATCTTTTGCCCGATTGATGTCGGCACAACATTTTTATTCGTGCGGTCAAAAATACGCACATCGATCTCATTTTCCAGCTTTTGAAGAAGCGAACTGAGAGTAGGCTGGGTAATATCCAGCTCGGCAGCGGCGCGGGCAAAATTTCTGTGCCGGTCAATTGCGATTATATATCTGAGTTGCTGTAAGGTCATAACATCTATGATAGATAAATTCAATGCAAATATAGCATAAATCTCTTGCCTACCAATCATAGCGTGACTAATTTTGCACATATAAACAAATAAACGACATGGCAAATAAAAGATTTCACCGTCACATGCCCACCAAGGGCTATCCTCTCTATTGGATTTTACTGGCATATCTGGTAGTAGGAGCGTTCTATCCTATAATCGGACTGCTGGCACTTATATGCATGGTCGCACCTGTGGCCTTCGCCATGAGACGCGGACGCTGGTGGTGCGGCAACGCCTGTCCACGCGGCAGCCTATATGACCGTATCCTTTCAAAATATTCGCCCCATCGTCCAATACCGAAGTTTGTGCGCTCGTTCGGCTTCAGGCTATTCATGGTGCTGTTCATATTCACCATGTTCGGAATACAGATGTATTTTGCCTGGGGTGACTGGAATGCTGTGGGACGCGTGTTCTGGACAATAATACTTGTTACGACTGTCGTAGGGGTAATACTGTCGTTCATCTACGCACCACGCACCTGGTGCTCTTTCTGCCCCATGGGTACACTATCATCATGGGTGTCACCTAAAAAGACACCTGTGCCAAACGGATTCACAAATATACATGTGTCCCACACATGCCAAATGAAATGCAAGAGCTGCGCACGTGTATGCCCCATGCAGCTAACTCCATATGACAGCCGTGGCAACGATGTCGGCTACCTACACACAGACTGCATAAAATGTGGTAAATGCGTTACCGCCTGCCCCATAAAGATAATGGAACTAAAACACAATAAATAAACCGATATATGGAAACTATAAATAAATACCTCCCCTTCCTTAAGGGATATGACTTCACAGGTAAGACCCCAGTAATTATAGATTTCTACGCTACATGGTGCGCGCCTTGCAATGCGCTCTCGCCTTTGATCAGTCAGCTTGCCAAGGAATATGAAGGGAAAGTCAAAGTCCTGAAAGTAGATGTGGACAAGAACCAGGCACTTGCTTCTGCTGCCGGAATCCGCTCTATACCGACACTTTTCTTCATTGATATCAACGGCAATATAGAGCGGACATCAGGAGGCATGCCATACGAAATGCTTGCCCAAAAGGCAGAGGCCCTGACAGTACGATAACGCAGCTATACTTCCAGATTGAAAATCTCCTCCTGCAAAAGGTCCAGAAAACGGGCAGCATGAGCGCCATCCATCTGTGTATGGTGGAACTGGAATGACACCGTCATCGTTGTACGAAACCAATGTTTGCGGTATCGACCCCAAATCATGAACGGATTGTTAAAAATGCCACTATACATGCCCACCGCGCCATCAATCCCGAATCTGGCCAATGCAGAAGTACCTATCACCATACTGTCAGTAATGTCATGGCTCTCACATGAATCCGCAACCTGACGTGTAAGCCTCAGATATTCGGCATTAAATTCCATAAGGCTTGCAGAGAACGGGATGTCGCAAGAGCTTACCTCGCCACGGCTGTCGGCCACAATGGTATTTACAGCGATACTGTCGTAACGTACAAGTCTGCCATCAACCGGGAGCATATAAAATTCTTTTACCTGACTTGCAGCACGCCCAATACACCAACACATCAACATATTGAATTTAAGGCCATATCTACGGCTGATGCGCACAAGCCTGGACACGTCAAGTGTCTTCAAAAATGTGACCATAGGCATGGGCGCATTCATCCACATATCAAATGCGTAAGCACGTGTGGTTTCTTTAGGATCTATTTCTTGCATATATTTTAAGAATTTACATCAATATACCATCAGAATACGTCCCGTTCAAACACTCGCTCAAGTTTGTAGACAGGAACTGTATCTTTTTCATCCGTTATCCAATATATACGACTGCTGCCCTCTTTTCCGCACAAGAAATAAATTGTGGTTTTCCTGTCATCCGCCCGACATTCCCAGATGACCTCATCATGGCTACCCCGCAAAGTATACCGCCTTCCTTTGTATACTGACAACTCCTTTTCTTCATCAAGCATACTTACAATGAACACACCGTCTCCACTGCTTTTATAGCGATATATCAACAGTGAGCAATTTACATCTCCTGCTATCATCCCTTCATAGAAAGACATAACCGGCCATCCAAGATCATCCTGCATTTCCAATCTTACTATTTCTTCCTTATCACAATCCGTCTGGCATTCGGACTCATTTTCTTTATGACCACATCCAGTACATGACAATGCCATAAATACGGCCAATAACAATAAAGGACGAAACTGTTTAAACATAAGAATATGAGACTTTAAGTTATTCAGCTAAATAGCGGAAAGCTGTTGCCGAAATACGGGCAATCACATTTTCCGCATCTTCCTGAGTACCATAAAAATCCTTTATGAACACGGCGATGGAATATGCTACACCAGATGGCATAGCCACATATCCGCCATCGTTAACTGCAATAATCCGTCCCAATGAGTCTACATATCCAGATCCAGTCCGGTGGGCGAATGATATACCAGGGATTGCTGGTAATCCCGCTGCTATACGGGACATCCCTGTGTCGCATCTCGACATTGCGTCCTTAATGAAATCTTGTTTTTCCTTGCTTACAATACTGTCAGTGAACAAGCGGTCGACCAACGAAGCATATGACAAAGGGGAACTGCAATTAATATAGCTCCGGTTTATGTCTTCTTTCATTTCCGATTCCTTATAGACCAGACAGAAATCATTTTCGGGTAATAATGTGTGGATATAATCATCGGTCTCCACTACAGACACCACTTTTTCAAACAGTATATTGCTTGCATTGTTGTCACTGCTGACAAGGGTATAATCCAACAAACTCTTTACGGATACTGAAAATATATCTGTTGTATAGTCCTTCAACATCGGACTCCAGGTATTCTTGTCGAGTTCATTTATTGACAAGGTTATGGCCGTATCCAGTCCGATAGAATGCATATCAAGAGTATGGCATACTGCTATAGCTTCATAAAGCTTGAACATGCTCATCAAAGGGTAATCGTTGGTGTTATTCAATGTCACGGTGTCCTTATTGTTTATTATAATTGCAATCCCAACCTGTCCCGGCACACTGTCTACAATACCTGCCAACTCTTTTTCCAACGCAACATAACCTTCCTCACGATTAAACTTTCTTTCCCGGCTGCCGCCACACGAGCACAAAATGCAGGCAAAAACGGCCACAGCAATACATCTATACAATCTTACAATTACCATTTACATAAATTTTATACATTTTACTAATGAGTCATTTACGTCCAATCTTCACGGACATAAAATTCACCATACTACTGATTATCCCAATTGTATTATAGAATACTTCTATTATTAAATAGCATATCATGAATCTGAGGCAAACAATAGCAGTAAGCCATAGAAAAGTCAATACCGTATTAATATTTATTTCGTATATAAAAACATAACCGGTGATGTCTTCATTAAGCTTACCATAGTACATTACATTCAGGCATAATAGCACCAATGCAAATACTGCCACAACTACATTCTTACCGACCAATACATTGAATTTTGACACATAATACCATGATTTCTTATGCCATAGCTTGTCATGGGCGTCAGGATACCTGATTTCATCAATCGAGACCTCAACATTGCGTGTATCCCCGTTCTCATATATGCCAAAGCTATAATCCTTCGCCCCCAAACGGTCCGGACCATAGAATTTATCCAGGGCAAAGACTAATACTGTCAGCAACAGCCCTATAAATATGGACAATATTGTCGATGCCAACTGTAGGAATTCCTGTGTATATCCGCAAGGGAGAGTGAATAAAACAATCAATGCCACCAGAGTAGACAACATATACCGTCCGTTCCTTCTTATAAATGACTTCCTGGAATTGTTTATGTCCAAAACTTCATATTCACGGGCTTTCCGATACAGATTGCGTATAAAAGTGTCCCTCATCTTTTCACATCCCCTTTGCCCATATATAAATCAGGCCTAAGTTCAGGCAGGACTTGTTCCTGGAACAAATTTTGGCAGAATTGGTTAAGTTCATTAAAATCGGGCGTGTCATCATCATTATATTTCTTAATGTTCCCTTCTAGATAGACCACTGGAACTATATCCAAATTGTCACCGTCCAAATCAAATGTACGTTCCGATTTTTCGTACGGGCTGTTAAGTACGGCCTGCCTGGTACTGAAGCTGCCAAGCGGGTCTGTATTCTTTGGCCTTTTAAATGCCAATTTGCTTAATAGACTATTGAACCGGGATTTATCACTTAGTTGTATATATCTATTCTTGCCTTTAGGGGTAATAGATATTTTAACGTCATACTGCCCGGCAATAGAGCCCATACCGTCCGTTGTAAAAACCTCGTCAAGATATGTTTCCTTAAATTCCAGCCTTTTGATAACTGATTTTTTCTTGAAATCTTCCAGAAATGCCTTCGGACAGAACATATCCACCGCAGGGCGCTTATATCCCCCGCCCTTGAAAATCCTGGAAAGATACTGCTTGAAAATATCTGCTATAGTCTCTTCCTTACTGTTGGAATGCAGAATCAAGCAACCTTCATTATGGTCCAACGGCAAATAAAGCAAAAAATAATAATATCTGAGTATTGTCTTATCCTTGCCGAAAGCATTGGCGTCATCTGATTTTGACGATGCATCACCCATCATACCATTACGTCCGAACCTCCCGCCATTTATGACTCCATATATAATATTTGATTTCACATCTGCCACCGGCCTGTTGGAAAGATGTATATTGGACGAGGTCTTTATAAGTTTTATCTGCTTCTTTATGCTATTGTCTTTTGCCTTGTCGGAGGCAAGACCTCCCATGAAATGATCAAACAGTTTGTTCATTATCTGAGTATCTCCGCTTGGACGACGCTGATACAGCTCATCGACAGCAAAATCTCGGAAAGTCCTGTATTAACCATCATGGGTGACAAGCCTTAACCGATAGAACTCAAGTTTAGGTCTTAATGCCATATATCCATCTTGTTTAAAATTAAAAAGCTACGGCTATAACTTTAACAAAAGTAATATAATTAATCCATAAACCGACCTAATGATATCACAAAAACACCATACTTCTTTATGAAACCCGATACAACTGTAATTGATTAGGCAGATGAATCAAATTTTTATAAACAACCATATCCGGTTCGGAATGACTCAATATTTTATCAATTCTTTTATTTATCTCGTCCCTGCTCTTGTTCAAATTCCGTATACGACCATTTTGCATCGATCTAGCCATTTGCTCAAGGATTGTAAGCAATTGTGTCAACGTCATAACCACAAGACTTTCCTCTTCTTTCGTCAGATGTTTATCCTCTTTAGAATAAATTTTTTGCAATAATTCCTCAAAAGCGCCAACCGCTCTTTGATAGATTTCATTTATCACAGACAACCGGTTATCGCTGTCCTGTATGTATTGGTTTTCCATTATCACCAATGCACTGTTGGCCAACAATGCGCATTTTGAATTCAATATGTCCTGCTCCATCTTAGACATTTTCGCCTTAATCTTTTCCTCACCGTCCTTATAGAGACGATATTGCAACAAAACCGGAATAATCCCACACAACACGGCAAGTATAGATATCCAAAATGCCAACCAGCCATTGTACTTCTCAATGCAATTGTTTACCTCCTGCCTTATATCTGCGATAAAATGTTCCTGCTGCCGTTCTATCAATGAAATATGCGCCCTTATTTCTTTTACAGTTTCATTTAGAGAATCACCATCTATGACCATCAACTTTTCGTTAATAGCCTTTTTAAACGATGCCCTATCTTTGACTTTTATCGAATCTGTAAACACGTCAATGCATTTCATCCTGATATCCTTTATTGAGCTAGGAGCATCCAATAGCTTTATTTGAACTTCTTCAAGCCCACGGACCGGTAGATTCACCATATTAAAACAAGCATAAATCAACAGTCCCATTACGAATACACTAGGCAGCAGTACAACCCAAAACACGATTTTTCCAATGCAATTTTTCATATCCTAGAATTACACCTCCTTGATGGTATCATAGAGATTCCTATACTTGTTTATACGTCCGCCTTTTACCTCAGGCAACCCTTTGATTTTTTCCAGATAAATGTCATCATCTTGGTCAGAATCTTTTTTCGAGAACAGACGCACCATTTTTGCGGGGTTCTTGGATTTATGCAATCCGTCAAACACACCTGATGCTAGCATTTCATCTTGCGTAAAAAATATAATCTGTAATTTATCTTTCTTATTTTTACCAATTACACGGTCATATGTCAAAGCAATACTCTTAATAAAATCTTTTATCAAAGTCCTATTCCTGAAATCACTTGAATCAAACACGTCATCGAACACCAACGGGAAACACATGTCATGGTGCTTCATAAGGTGTATGGCAATAGCTGCACGTAAACTAGTGATATAAAGCTTAAAACGGAAATTATTGAAATATAATCTAGGGTCTATCTCTTCTCCTGTATTTTCTGACATCAGCAGACCATCCATGATATAGGCAATTTTCTCCTCTCCATTTTCCATATAGGAAACTTTTTTATGGTTAAAACATATGCCTTCATTTTCATCTAAATGATTACTGAAAATCTCCCACAATAGCTCCTCCACAGACGGCATTATATCACACTTGAGTTTCGTTTTAGATGTCTGAATGCAAATTTTTATCGTATTCAGAGTATCCATAGCCGTTCTAAGGTAGTCGGAAGGGTTACCGTCCAAGATATCCTTTATCTTTTTTATTTCAGCATTAGCTATATCCAGCTTCTGGGTAGTATCATTGATCAATCTCCTTATATTCCTTTTCTCCTCTCGATATTCCGCCCTTCCAGTGGAGTCAAATGGCAACAACGGTTCACTTAAAGACAGCTCTTGGTCTTTAAGCCCATTTAAAAGATCCTCTATTTCTTTTGCTTTGTTAGTTTCGTCTATTAATGAAGCCGACAAATTTTTCTGTTCCGCTGAAAACGATTCGTATTTTTCTCTCAATTTTATGTTCGCGATATTGATAATAGAAATAGCTGTATCAATTTCATCTAATCCCAATAAGTCATCTATATACCACTCTATATTACCGCCATCTATCTCAAATATATTTACATCACTTTCCGAACAGAAAAACGCGCTACAATCCAATTCGTCAATAATCCCTCCCAAAGGTTTTAGAAAGTCGGACTCGCTATATGAAGAACAGGTACACAATACAGCCTTCAATTCCTCTTTAGATTTTATATTCTGCAAAAAATCATGTAACAATCCGGTTTCAATATATTGCCGTTTGATTGCTACTGACACATCACCCAATGTCAACAGTTCTATGGCACTGTACAATGACGTCTTGCCGCTGCCATTCGCGCCCAATATAACCATAGAAATCGGATTTATCGTATCTTTTGCATTATACTTTCCCAACGTAAGTCCATAATAATCGTCTTCATTAATAGCATCAAAGCCACGGAACGCCCTTAATGCCATAAACAAGAATCTATAATCACCTAGATTAGATTTATATCCATATTCCAGTGAGGCATATTGAGGGGTAAGTTTTTCAACGTTCTTAATATCATTAAAAACGCCAGAATCAACCTGGCCACCATTTTTAATACGGTCTACTTCCTCACAAAGCTTCTTTGTAATAGCATTCGACTTTATGTCATCGGGTAGGGTCGCTAACGCTTTTTTGAAAAATAAATCCATACAAACTAATATTTAACCTAATCCCGACTTCAGTGGACACGTCAAAAAGGGAGGCCTTGCAACAAACTATCAGTTATGCTATTATCTCGGATGACATAATCACCCTCCAGATTCATTGACAATGGTTTCAAAACCGGAATATTCACCAGGAAAACCCATAACATCCTTTCCGTGCCACGTTCACGGTCAGATTCCATAAGCCAGTTATAATTTTCTGCTACAGCAGCAAAACGGTCCAACTGCAACATGTCCGGACGGCCTTCATTTTTCTTTATTATATTGGGGAATACAACATTTACAAAATCTTCAAATGTAATTGCCCCTTTATTTTTGTATTCCTGACATTCCTTTATTTCCTGCAAACATACGCGGGCCAATTTGATATATGTATCTTCGTTCTCACCGGCCCGGAAATATCTCCTCCAATATGTACGTCCATATTCATCTACAGACGGTTCATATTTGGGCACGACTATACCCATATCTATTTTCTCATCAATCCATTTATAGATACGAAGTTCCAATTCGCCCTTCTTCGGGAAAAAGAATTTTGGCCGAAGCTTCTCAAGCAATGATTCATATGATTCACCGAACTTAAAACGTTCAATCATTGAGGGATTCTCTCCTTCCTCACGTTTATTAAAAAGGCCAATATTATAATGCAGGTTGGTAAATATAAGCGACAACGCTTCCCGTACATCATTGCTGTAATCTAACTGCGACACAACGGCCTTATCATATAACTCCTTGAACCGCATAGGAATCAAAGCATCCTTACATACAGAAACAGTCTCCGAATTATCGAATCCTGTAGGAACTCCAGAATCATATATCCCCTTAAGCTTTTCCCTTATGCCCTGTGCAAGATCAGGTCCAACCAGATAGCAAATATCCTGTACATTCAATCCTACCTCCACATTACCGAACAGTTCAGACAACAAGCCTTTCATTCCGGAAACACATGCAAAAGAAGAGAGATAGTTTGCCCACACTACCTTGCTTAGCTGCGCAGATGCACGATATCCTTCCTCCAAAATCTGTGTGAGCACTTCACTACCGGCATCCACTGGCTCTGCAACAGGACGGTCTATTGCTTCAATTACATCAGTCCAGCAGTCCTTAAGTAATGTATCTACAAACAGCTTAGACTCTTTCAGCAAGCTATTTTCCCATATTATATTAGGCGCATAACAAGCCACACTCGCCTCCCGCTCGCCTACATAGATACGTAGTTTAGTAAAATCATTATTCTTCTTATACGGATTGCGCTCTTTTAGGCATATGGATATATTATAAATCTCTCTACTACCAGCAAAATCCAGGCCTTCCGGTATACGGTGCTCTACGTCATACACATCAAAGCCCCTTTCCTCTGTAAATACACTTTTGACCTTTTCCAGAAAACCAGCCCAGTTTCCCATTATTTCCCCGCCATCAACTGGTATAGACAATATTGTGTATTCCAAGTCTATTGGCTTAAGTAACGATAATATTTTGTATGAATTATCAGTTGTAAATTTAGGGACTTCAGAATCGATCAATTCCTCACAATTCTCCAGATTTCCGTATAGGAAAGGTTTTAGTCTCTGCTTCCTTTTCAGGGACAATATCGATGGCCTTATTCCAGTGGTTATAAATATATTTTCAGCTGTTGCCTCCGCAGATGTACCATATACTATAAAATCATCCAACACAAGGACCGATACCTTCTCCTTCACATCCTTTATATTCTTAAGATAGGATGATACCGCATGTTCTGTTATAAGCTCTACATCACTACCGCCATCTTCTTTTTCTGAAAACAGCGATGACATGATAGAAGAACGCCCCTTATCCTTTGTTCCATAAAATTCCATCAAACGAGGCATTTTTCTTGCCAATGCCACTATGACAGGCTTTTTATGCTCGCTCTTTGCAGTTAATATGAATTTAGACAACAAGTGCTCCCATATCTTGGATACAGACGCTTGCTGCGATGAGTTTATGTCGGATTCTGACATACTATCAATCGGTATGTAATCTCATGGGCTTTAAATCCATGAATGAATGTAAGTTAGATAATTATATTATTAGGTCTGCAAATGTACGGATTTTTTTTTAATTGGAGTTCAACGACGCAAGATTTTTTCGTATTAAAGTCTCCATTATTTTCTACGTGGATCTTTCAATCAAGTGTCTGGATTCCGCCTCCGTTTACAAATAGGGTCTGACCACTTACCCATGCTGAAACCGGAGATGCGAAATACAAGACCGCTCCAGCTATGTCCGAGACTTCACCAAGACGACGGATTGGTGTGTGGGCGAGCATATGCCGTTCGATTTCAGGGGTTAGGACTCCTGCCAATGCATGGGTACGGATAGCACCAGGCCCTATACAATTGATCCTTACTCCATATTGTCCAAAATCATATGCGAGGTTTGCCGACATATGGTTCAATGCAGCTTTCGATGATGCGTATATGCCCATTGCCGGGTCTTTGTTCACACTGCTCATCGATGAGATATTGACAATACTGCCATATCCTGATGCGGCCATATATGGAACGGCCAACTGGCATAGACGCCATGGCGCAATAACGTTCATGCGGTATACCCTTTCAACATATTCACGGTCTATCTTAAACGGGTCTTCCCGACCTGCACCACCCATACCGGCATTATTTACCAGAATATTTATAGTGCCGTATGTACTTACCGCAGTATCCACCAACGATACCAAGTCTTCATCCGAAAGCACATCGCAACGAACCGCCGACGCGATACCACGACGGGACTGTATTTCTGACACCACGGAATTAGCCTTTTCAAATGTCCGGTTGCTGACAACGACAGAAGCCCCCGCCGAAGCCAATATCTCACATACCCCTTTTCCTATACCGTCACCACCACCCGTCACCACCGCCACTTTACCTGTCAAATCAAATAGTCGATCAATATCCATACCTATAATCATAATCTGTTACTATATGTAAGTATAACAACAACATTGCTTATTATGTTAACTCAAAAAATGCCGCGGTATCCCTAAATTGGGGACACCGCGGCATCAATACAATATTTATAAAACTCAAATGGTCTTTGTCACAGGCCAAGCAAAGGCCCTAAGCCCCAACTTGGGCCTATCCAAATCGATCTCTTGCAGATGTGACAATATCGCATCTACACGGTGGTCTTCCACTATTGTCATGATAGCCGAAGCCATCGATGGCCATGCGTGTGAGCCGTAATGCGGTTCGCCATCGCGAGAACCGCGTCCTTGCACCTGTCCCCAGGCTGTGAACCCCCTACAATTATTGCGTTCCAACACATCAATTATGCGCTCATAGTGAGCCTGGTCGAAAGTTATGAATATTGAAGTCATTTTCCAATTACAGATTTTTGGTTATTGCTTTCTTCTTTGGATTTTAGCGCAGCGTGTATCTTGCGGCGCTGTCTCTTCACCCCAGTAGATGCAAATATGCAGTACATCACAGGGACAAACAATAGCGTAAGAATCGTTGAGAACGTAAGGCCGCCAATAACGGCAACGCCCATCGGCCTCCACATTTCAGAGCCCTGGCCTGTACCTATTGCCATAGGCACCATACCCAGGATAGTGGTCAGTGTGGTCATCACAACAGGACGTAGACGGGACTTTCCGCCAAGCACTACCGATGACCGTATTGACATGCCACGCTCTCGGTTAAGGGAGATATAGTCAATGAGCACGATACCGTTCTTTACAACTATACCAATTAGCATTATGGCGCCAATCATTGACATAACGTTAAGCGTGTGTCCTGTAATGAACAGTATTATGAACACACCTGAGAATGCGAACAGCAAGGATGACATGATAATACCCGGATATGTGTAGCTCTCAAACTGTGCAGCCATCACAATATATACCAGAATAATAATCAGCACTGCCAATGTCAGTAGATCGCCAAACGAATCCTGCTGGTCTTCATAGCTACCTGACAATTCAATGGAAATCCCCTGTGGTATATCCATTTTGTCAATGCCGGCCTGTGAGGCGGCAACGACCTCACTCATCGGTACGCCCTGGACAATGGTAGAAACAGTGATTATGCGCTCACGGTCCTTTCGCTCGATTGTAGGCGGATTGAAGCGCTCCACAACGCGGCCCACATCCCTTATACGCACGGCATTCCCAGCGGAACTATAGATAAGTATATTCTCAATATCCTCTATCGAGGTACGGCTTTCCGGAGCATACATCACCTTTATGTCGTATTCCTCACCATCCTCACGGAAATAGGATGCAGTAGAACCGTTTATACGGTTTCTGAGGTAATTTGCCGCAGTGGTAAGGTTCAATCCATATATGGCAAGTTTTTCACGATCGAAATCCACCTGATATTCAGGCTGGTAGTCAGAACGTGAGATCATTACGTCGGCTGTGCCTTCAATTCCTTCAAGTACACGCTTAAGTTGCTGAGCGACAGAATCGGTAGCAGCAAAATCATAACCGTATATCTCGTAATCGATAGATGCCTGTCCGCTCATACTTCCGCCACGCATACCACCCACATTTACCTGTGCCTTCTTGAATTCAGGATAGCGCTTAAGATCGTTACGCATTGACTGCGCAATATCGGTAATGCCGCGTTCGCGTTCACCAGGGTCAGTAAGGCGTATATTCATCGATACTATATGCGTACCATTATCGTTAAGCGAGGCAAACGTATTGTCGCTTGAGGCCTGGCCTGTAGTATAGTTGATGACCTTAATTTCCGGATATTTTCCCCGCCATTCTTCAACAAGACGCGATGTGGCCTCTTGCGACACCTCTACACGTGTACCGATCGGCATTTCCAAGGATACACCAAGACGTGCATCATCTGATGTCGGGAAAAACTCTGATCCGACATGCTTGACAAGCATCAGCGAGCCCACAAATATACCGACACATATTATAACTGTGACAATTTTATGGGAAACGACAAGCTGCAACAACTTTGCATATCCATTGTCGAAAGAATCAAGGGCACGCTGTATCGGTGTATACAAAGTGTTATATATCCGTCCATGCTTTACATTCCGGCGCAAAAGCAATGAGCAAAGCATAGGTGTAAGCGAAAGTGCACATACTGTAGAAATTATCATCATTATGGTTACCATCCATCCAAGCTGCTGGAACAGTACACCTGTCATACCGGTCACAAGTGTCAGCGGGAAGAACACCGCAATAAGTGTAAGTGTCGATGCGATAACAGATACAGCAACCTCATTTGTCCCGTGTATTGCCGCCTGCTTCGGATCACTGCCACGTTCAATATGCGTGGTGACATTTTCAAGTACGACTATCGCATCATCGACCACCATACCGATCGATATGGACAGTGCCGAAAGGGAAACGATATTCAGGGTATTGCCAGTCATTGCAAGGTATATGAACGATGCGATGAGCGAAATAGGGATTGTGATTGCCACAATCATGGTGGCACGCCACCTTCCAAGGAACACAAACACCACAATGACTACAAACAGGAGGGCATACAGTATTGTCTCGACAAGAGATGCAATCGTATTGCGGATATTATCCGAAGTATCTACAATGACACCTAATTTCACATCCGAAGGCAAACGTTTCTGAAGCGAAGGCAACATCTCCATAACCTTATTGGATATTTCTACGGAATTCGCGCCTGATTGCTTCTGTATCACGATCATCGCACCTTTAACCCCATTGTTATACGTCTGCTGGGCACGTTCTTCAAGAGAGTCATCAATACGGGCGACATCACTAAGATAGATGTTACGTCCCTGATAAGAGCCCACTACTATATTCCTCATCTGATCTGATGACGAAAACTCGCCCTGCACACGCAGTGAATATGTCTCAGTTCCTATATCAAACGAACCTCCAGGCACATTCCTGTTCTCGGCTGCCACAATGGATGAAATCTGCTCTATTGTGAGATGGTATGCCTCCAGGCGTGTAGGGTCAACATATATATGTATTTCACGCTTCGGTGCACCCGAGATTGAAACAGAACCGACACCGTCCACCCTCGCCAGAGGATTGGCCACGGCATCATCAAGTATCTTATACAGACCAGGCATACTTTCATCTGCCTGAACCGACAGAAGCACAATTGGAATCATGTCGGTACTGAACTTAAAGATTATAGGAGTCTCAGCATCATCAGGGAGCATAGAGCTCACCATATCTAGCTTGTCCCGCACGTCGTTGGTAAGCACGTCTATATCCTTACCATATTCAAACTCGAGTGTTATCACGGAGATATTTTCGCGGGATTTTGATGTTATGTGCTTAAGGTTCTCGACAGCATTGAGAGTGTTCTCGAGCGGACGTGTAACATTCTGCTCTATATCCTGCGCAGACGCACCCTGATAGGTGGTCATAACCATAATGGTATTTGTATCTATATCTGGATAAAGGTCAATAGGTAGCTTCGACAGGGAGAAGATACCCATTATAGCCACCGCTATAAAACACAGGGTGGTCATGATAGGACGCTTTACCGCACTTGAATATATGCTCATTTATCTATTATATATATCAGTTTCCGTTTCTTATGTTGATCACATGCCGTATCACTCTGCGCGGTTTACTATCTGAACAGCCACACCGTCAGCCAATCTTGACTGTCCGGCAACAACTACAGTGTCGCCGTTTTCCACCCCAGACAGCAGTTCATAGGAATCGCCCATACGCTGTCCAAGCTCAACCTTATTGTAAGCTACTTTCCCGTTGCTGTATACATATACATACCTATTGCCCGAGCCTGTCTGCTTCACAATCGCACGGTCTGGCACAACAACGTTTTCCTGAGTGCCCAGGCTGATTTCAACCCTGCCAAACATTCCAGGACGAATCCTTTCCCCAGGGTTATTTATATCCACTTCTGCCTTGAATGTGCGCGTGGAGGTGTCGACAGTCGGATATATGCGCGATACCTTTGCTGTAAAGACTTCTCCTGGATAGGCATCGAATGTAACCTTTACAGGCATGCCTACTTTCACCAAAGACATATCGTTCTCCGTAACATTAATCATGGCCTTTACTATTGGCGAAAGCTGGCCCACCGTGAGGATAGGCTGCGATCCGCTCATATCTCCCGGATCATAGTTCCTGGCAGTAACCACTCCGTTGATCGGAGATGTCAGCACCGTATTTTCCATCATATTGTCATACTGTGTCCGCGCGGCATCGAGTTCTGTCTTCAACTGATCCACACTCTGCTGTGTGCCTGCACCGATTTCCAACAACTGGACAGCTCTGTTATATTCACGTTCAGCATTGTCCAGACGTACCTTAAGCTGGTCGATATTCGCGCGGTCAAGCAACACAAGCACCTGTCCACGGCGTACGCGGTCGCCAACCTCTACTTTTATCTCCTTTATACGGTTCATAGCCGATGGCGATATATTATTGGTATTATCTGCCTCTATATTTGACGTATAGACTTTAATCTGGTCCACTTGCTGTGAGTGAGCGTTGCTTACTTCCACTTGTGGAAGCTCATCTTTTTGATGATTCAAATCTTTATTTTCATCTTTTCCTCCACAAGAAGCCAAAGACATGGCAAATGCAATCGATACGGTTATGGTGCTTAGTGATTTCATGTTAAATTATGGTGATGAGTGTTATTTTTTTAACGGTTCAATACTGATGTATCTGTATATTTTTCAATCGGAGCATTTCCAAGAAGCAATTCAAGCGATGAATTTGCCACAAGATAATTATATATCGACTGATAGTAAGCCAACCTGGCTTGGGTTAGAGCTAGTTCGGAATCACGTAAATCCAGATATGAGGCAGCCCCTATATTGAAACTCTTTTCCATTATATCGTGGGCGCGGTCAGCCTGGTTTACACTCTCTGAAGTGGACGCAATCTGCTTTACATTAAGCATTATATTATCAATCGCCAAATCCACCTGTGATGACACGGACCTCTCCAGATTCTCACGTTGCCATTTCATTTCATCTACTTGTATCTGTGCCTGCTTCTGTTTTGAATACCTAGAGCCACCTTCAAAAAGCGGTACAGAAAGCGTAAGCCCTACCATTGAATATGGCGACCACCGGAAATTACGTAATGGATTGCCCTGACTCATAGAAGTCCAGTTATAATTGGCGGTAGCCGACAAAGTCGGTAGCCAAGCCATCTTCTGTACATCCAGAGCATTATTAAGTGCCTGAATCTGCAACTCATTCTGCTTCAACTCCGTGTTTGCAGAATAATCACGTGATAACCCCATGGCGTCATCATACATGGTCTTCTCATAATCACTCAGTTCGCCAGCGACTTCCAACGGAAAATCTGCGTCCATACCCATCAGTATAAGCAATTGCAGTTTAGCCTGCTTGATGGCAATCTCAGACTGTACTAAATCCGGTTCAACATTTTTCATGGCCACTGAAGTGCGCAATACATCATAATCGGAAGCAGCACCTGCCTGGAACTGCTTTTGGTATATCTCATGTGTGAGCTTTGCCATATCATAGCTTGCCTGTATCACCTTACGCGAATCTACAGCCAAAAGGAGTGTATAATATGCATTCTTCACCTCGTTTATCAGGGATAGGCGTGATGCACGTGCATTTTCTATTGTCTGTAGAATCTGGCTGTCACTAAGTTTTAACGACTTCCATAATTGCGGTGCGATAAGAGGCACTGACGCCTGGAAACCAAGCGAATATGAGTTATCAAGGCCCATCTTTATACCGTTAGAGCCTTTACCTGCGGTTGTACTCCCTCCATCCGGCGCAGTATCGCCATTATCGGGAGCGTCACCACTGTCACCGAAACCGTCACCAAGAGCCCCCATCTTGTCCATATTCATATACATCACCTGTTTTGCCAACATACGGTTATAAGTACCGCCAAAACTAATAGTAGGCAACAGTGCTCCGATTGTCTCTTTCTTTGAATAATCAACCCTTCTGATTTCCATGTCGGCGACCTTGATTGTTGGGTTGGTACTCAATGCTACTTTAATGCAATCATCTAATGTAAAAGGTGACTGAGCCGATATTACGGCACAGAATGATCCGGCCAGAAATATCGACATTAATAAACGGAATGGCTTCATTGAAGGAAGTGTGATGGAATATGGTTATTATGTAACATATTATGCCTGTCCATCATTCTAAAAAGAATGAAATAGTGGACATCGCTTTATATGATGCAAAATTAGCTACAATATATATTGCATTTTATCTAAAAAAGTTAAATAGCCCAAAATGGACAATTCTTGGCCATTTTTTACAAGCACATCTTCATTTAATGTAAAAAATATTGCAGCAGCAACTCTGCCCATGGCCATTCCAATGAATATCCGTATATTTGCAGTATAATAAACAATCATGATAGAATATATCAGTGGCCAATTGGCCGAATTGACACCTACATATGCTGTAATTGATGTCTCCGGCATCGGGTATCTGCTGAACATAACACTCCCGACATTCACGGCGCTTCAAGGCCATAACAAAGCGAAGCTATTAGTGCATGAGGCCATCAGGGAAGATGCACATGTACTGTTCGGATTCATTGACAACCGTGAACGTTCCCTATTCCGTGAATTACTGGCAGTATCAGGAGTTGGTGCATCGACTGCGCGCATGATATTATCATCGATATCAGCACCAGAGCTGGAGACAGTTATTGCATACGGCGACCATTCCAGGCTTAAAAGCGTCAAGGGTATCGGCGCAAAAACCGCACAGAGAATAATAGTTGACCTAAAAGATAAAATAAAACCACAGGACGATACGTTATTCATTCAGCCCGACACTTCTGCGTCAAACGCGACATTCGATGAAGCTCTGGCGGCCCTTATGATGCTCGGATTCAACCGTCAGCCCGCACACAAGGCTTTAAGGTCTATATTTCAGACCGACCCGACAACAACAGTCGAGGGAGCAATCAAAAAGGCGCTGTCCATGCTCTGATCCAAATCACGTTTGCCCGGCGAGGCATAGGGCCAGCATGTAGTATCATAAATGAGAACGGCCGTCGAAAACCATCACACACATTTCTTACCCTTAAGGGTGATAGCGACAACCATCGCCATCATCCTTGCATCGGCGTATACGGCCTTTTCCCAATATTTCAACCCAACCGTCAATCCGCCTGCGCCATCAGGGTACATACAGCCACCTATCAGTCCTGCCGACTCGATTTCGATGCCATTCCCTGTGCGCCAAACAGTCCCCCAAAGCTATGAAGACCTCATGAGCGATGAAATGGCATACGACCTGTCTACGCCATCGAACATAACGACCGTCACTGAATATGATCCAGAAACAGGATGCTATATAGTCAGAACCCGTATGGGTGACATTGACATCGCCACCCCATTCATGCTTTCTGAAAGCCAGTACAATAACTGGCAACTACGCCGTTCAATGCAGGAATACTACCGTAAACGAAACTTGGAACTGGCTGAAAGCAAGTCAAAAGAGCCATTCAATGTCCTTGACATGAACTTTGCCATCGGACCATTGGAAAAAATATTCGGACCAGGAGGCGTACAGTTAAAGACCCAAGGTTCGGTACTCATATCCATGGGCATAAAAAGCAACAAGACCGACAACCCGGCCCTGCCTGTATCCGCCAGAAGAAAAACTTATTTTGACTTCGACCAGAAGATACAGGCCACAATCAATGCATCTGTGGGCGACCGCATGAAATTCAACATGACATACAACACAGACGCCACATTCGACTTCGATTCAAAGAACCTAAAACTATCATACCAAGGCAAGGAAGACGATATTGTCAAGAGTCTTGAAGCTGGTAACGTCTCAATGACAACCGGCTCTTCTCTAATACGTGGAAGCACTGCACTCTTTGGTATAAAAGGCGTATTCCAGTTCGGAAAACTGACCGCTACCACCCTGGTGTCGCAACAGAACTCCGAATCTCGCAGCATAAATACCAAAGGTGGTGTACAAACCACAAAATTCAGCGTCAACGCCGATCAATATGATCAAAACCGTCATTTCTTCCTTGGACAATTTTTCCGCGACAACTACGACAAGTTCGCATCCAAGCTTCCTTATGTATCATCTGGCGTAAATATCACCAGGATAGAAGTATGGGTCACCAATAAAAATGGGAATTTCAGTGAAGCACGTAACATCGTAGCGTTCATGGACCTCGCAGAAAGTTCCGTCCTGGCAAGCAACTACTGGCAACCTAACCACTCCATTCCCTACCCAGCAAACGCCTCAAACAACCTTCTCCAGGTCATTAAAGACGAATACCCTGAAGCACGATCCATCAACACTGTAACTCAAGCACTCCAGCCTCTGGAAGCTTACGGCATCGAAGGCGGACGGGATTATGAAAAGGTGGAAAGTGCAAGATTGCTTTCATCCAGCGAATATATACTCAACCCAACGCTCGGATACATTTCTATAAAGGCCCAACTGAATGCTGATGAGGTGCTGGGTGTTGCGTACGAATATACCTACAATGGAAAAGTATATCAAGTAGGCGAATTTTCAGGAGACATCACCACTACCGATCAGTCGCTATACGTAAAGATGCTTAAGAGCACCACCGTAAACCCACATCTGCCAATGTGGGACCTTATGATGAAAAACGTATATTCGCTTGGAGCATACCAGGTGCAGAAGTCCAACTTCAGAATGCAGATAAAGTATCTTAGCGACACCACCGGCACGCAGATAAACTATCTGCCTATCCCAGGACTTAACAACCAGTCAATATTACAATTGATGAACCTGGACAGGATAGACTCCAATGAAGGTTCAAACCCCGATGGCTTCTTCGACTTCATAGAGGGATATACAATACTGCCGCAAACCGGTAAAATCATTTTCCCGGTTGTCGAGCCGTTCGGTTCACACCTTGCCCAAAAGATAGGGAATCCGGCCATAGCTTCGCAATACCTGTACCAGGAACTATACGACTCCACATTAACCGTCGCACAACAGTTTGCCGACAAGAACAAATTCATATTGACTGGCGAATATCAAGCATCTGCCGGTTCTCAGATACGCCTGAATGCCATGAACGTGCCACGCGGTTCGGTAATAGTGATGGCTGGTGGTGTGACTTTGGTCGAAAACAGTGACTATACTGTGGACTATGCAATGGGCATAGTGACGATAACAAACCAAAGCATAATAGACTCCGGACAGAGCATAAGCGTAACCCTAGAGAACCAGTCGCTGTATTCTACACAGCGCAAAACCCTCCTTGGACTTGACCTGCAATATGCCTTCAGCAAACAATTAAACATAGGCACTACCTTACTGCATTTCTCCGAGAAAGCCCTTACGGAGAAAGTAAATATTGGCGATGAGGTGATAAATAACACAATAATCGGGTTCAACCTTTCATACAACACCCAATTTATGTGGCTTACAAACCTTCTGAATAAGATACCTACCGTAAATGCCACAGCGCCTTCATCCATCAATGTGTCAGCCGAATATGCCCAGCTAATCCCGCATAAACAAGCATCCGGTTCCAACAAAGGCTCTTCATATGTCGATGATTTTGAATCGACACAGACCGGAATAGACCTACGTTCCCCTTATTCATGGTTTCTTGCCTCTACCCCATATGAAAATGGGGCTGATGCCCTTTTCCCAGAAGCGGCGCTCAGCAATAATGTAGACTATGGAAAGAACCGTGCGCTAATCAACTGGTACTATATCGACCGTATGTTCACACAACGGAATTCTTCATTGGCACCAGGATACATACGCAGTGACCTCAAGCAACTTTCAAACCCATACGTGCGTGAAATCACCATGCATGAAATTTTTCCATACCGTGAGGTCAACTATGGTGAATCATCAACAATACAGACCCTCAACCTTTCATTCTATCCAACAGAGAGAGGCCCGTACAATCTTGATGCCACAAATATAGACGACCAAGGCAACCTGCTTAACCCGGAAAAGCGATGGGGCGGCATCATGCGCAAAATGGACAACACCAATTTTGAGCAAAGCAACATTGAATATGTACAATTCTGGCTTCTAAGCCCTTTCCTTGATCCCGAAAACCCTAATTTGGATGGAGGTGATCTATACCTAAATTTCGGCGAAATGAGTGAGGACATCCTGAAAGACGGTCTGAAGTCATACGAGAATGGAATCCCATACGACGGGAGCACGACATATCTACAGGAAACCGTATGGGGACGCGTATCTTCCCAGAACTCACTTACATATTCATTCGATAACGCCACCGGGTCAAGGAGTGTACAGGACGTTGGCCTGGACGGCCTGCCTAACGACATGGAATTTACATTCCCCTCATACCGCGACTATCTTGACAAACTTCGCCTCAAGCTGTCACCCACCCGTATCGAGGAAATGCAACTCGACAAATTTTCGCCATTCAATGATCCGGCTGGTGACAATTACCATTTCTACCGTGGATATGACTACGATGAAGAACGCCTGAGCATACTACAACGTTATAAACGTTATAATGGCGTCGAGGGTAACTCACTCGCTCCTGAAGATGCAGACGAGCCATTGTATCAGGCATCCCGTTCCGTCCCCGATGTCGAAGACATCAATCAGGACAATACCCTTAATGAATATGAACGGTATTTCCAGTACAAGGTGTCGATTCGTCCAGAAGACCTGGTAGTTGGTAAAAACTATATCACGGACAAGCAAGTGTCCGTCGTACTTGGCCGTGACGGCAATCCACAGGAAGCCGTATGGTATCAGTTCAAAATTCCGTTAAGCGATTATGAACGGAAAGTCGGAACAATAAATGATTTTTCAACCATAAGGTTCGCACGTATATTCATGACAGGCTTCAAAAACGTCACCCACCTGCGTTTTGCCACACTTGAATTGGTACGTGGCGAATGGCGGCCCTATAAGTTCAACCTCAACTCACGTGGAGATGCACCGGCAAACGGCCAACTTGACATATCCGTAGTCAATATCGAAGAAAATTCATCCAGACAGCCCGTAAACTATGTATTGCCGCCGGGTGTAGGCCGCCAGCTTGATTCCGGACAATCCCAGGCTGTGCAATTAAACGAACAGTCCATGTCGATGAAACTGACTGATCTTGCGGCCGGAGACGCCCGTGGTGTTTACCGTAACACCCAGCACGACCTTAGAAACTACAAACGGCTTCAGATGTGGGTCCATGCCGAGTCTCTTATTGACGATGCCACCAACCTCAAATCAGGAGAACTTTCTATGTTCATACGCCTAGGTACTGACGTAAGGAGCAACTATTATGAATATGAAATTCCTCTTGTACTTACCCCACACAGAAAATATTCCGACTCAAATGCCGACCGCCGCATAGTATGGCCAGAGGACAATTTCATGGATATAAATCTCCAAGCCCTCGTAAACCTAAAAAAAGAGCGCAACAAGGCAAAAAGCGAGGAAGTCGCCGGAGTCGGATTCGGAACTCTATTCACAGGCCGTGACCCTGACAATGAACGGAATTCCATAGCTGTGATGGGAAACCCTTCGCTCAGCGACGTAAGGGTAATGCTTATCGGTGTGCGAAACAATTCATCTACCATCAAGGACGGGACTGTATGGGTAAACGAACTTAAGGTGACCGACTTCGACCAAAGCGGCGGTTGGGCGTTGAAAGGCAACGTGAATCTTGCGATGAGCGACATTGCAACCCTGAATTTTGGCGCACACGTAGAGACTGCCGGATTCGGAGGTGTTGACCAATCGCTTAATTCACGCCGAATGGACGACTACCAACAGTACAATGTGGCTGTACAAGCCGACCTTGGGCGTTTCCTGCCGGAAAAGGTAAAGCTCCGTGCCCCGATATATTATTCCGTATCAAAGGAAAAGACCACACCGAAATATAATCCGCTAGACCAGGATGTTCTGTTGAAAGACGCACTGGATGCAGCCACAACAAGACATGAAAAAGATTCAATTGAATCATACGCAATCGAACGTACCACCATACACAGCTTTTCTTTGTCCGGTCTAAACTTCGGTATCCAAAGCACCACGCCAAAACCTTGGGACCCTGCAAATTTTACCCTTAACTTCTCATTCAACAAACAGACACGCATAGACCCTACCACAGAGTACGAATATACCAACGACTACCGTGGCTCTTTCCAGTACACATATACCCCATATGTCAAAGGCATACGCCCTTTCAGTTGGATAAAATCCAAAGACAAGAATGTGAGGTTTTTCAAGGAATGGGAATTTAACTTAATCCCATCCAACATCTCGTTCCTCACTACAATGTCGCGTTACTATTACGAGCAACAGGCAAGATCTGAGACAGATGTCATGTTCCAACTTCCCGTTTCTGTAAGTAAGAACTTCCTGTGGGACCGCCAGCTGGCCCTATCCTGGAATCTCACCAAGAGCCTTACCGTGCAATTCAATTCAAATACTTCCGCCCGTATCGAGGAGACCGCCGGGGCTGTAAACCGCAAGCTGTTCCCTGACAAATACCGCGAATGGAAAGACACTGTATGGCAAAGCATACTGTCGATGGGCACTCCATGGAGCTACAACCAGACATTTACTGCGCAGTACAAAGCGCCATTCAACAAGATTCCTCTTATAGATTTCCTTTCAGGTTCTGTAAACTACAACGCTATATACCGTTGGGATCGCGGAGCTACTATAGATGATGTGAAACTCGGCAACACCATCAGCAACCAATCCTCATGGACAATGGACGGACGTATGAATTTTGAGACACTGTGGAGCAAGATACCATATATAAAAGATGTGAACAAACGGTTTGCAAGCACACGGAAACCGACCACCAAGCAACGGAAACCGAAAAAATTCATAAGGACATACCAGCTTAAACCTGACACGACCTTGACAGTAAAGCATAACATGCGCACCAAAAAGGTCAAAATCACAGCGGTATCTGCCGATGGGTCAACACCGATTGCAATAAAAAGCCGGGTCTTGGACGCAAACTCAATCGAGATACTTAGCAAGGGTGACTATAAGATCAAGCTTACTGTATTGGAAGTGATAAAGGAAGACCGATCCATTTGGAAGGAAATTGCAGACCATACGACTCGTTTTGTGATTTCACCACGTTCCATGTCAGTACGCTACCGCAATTCCAATTCCCTTTCAATACCCCTTTTCTCACCAAACGTCGGCAATCTGCTCGGACAATCTTTCAGCTACGGTCCTATGTCTCCTGGCCTGGATTTCGCATTCGGATTCACTGACGAATCTTACGTATACAAAGCCCTTGACCGGGGCTGGCTCATCACCGATGACGGACAGACATCGCCCGCAGTATGGAGCAGGACCAATGAGCTTAATTTCGAGCTCACATTGGAATTGTTCAAGGGATTCAAAGTGACACTTATCACCAACCGTACCGACAATCGCACTAGCCAAATGCAATTCATGTACGATGGAGTCCCTACATCTTTCTCTGGTTCATACACTAAGACCCACGTAGCAATCGCGACAGCATTACGCTCATCAAAGGCAAAGAACGGATACAACAGCGCCGCTTTCAACCAATTCCTGGCCAACATACCTATCGTAAGGGATCGTGTAGAATCGCAATATCAAGGTACACTCTACCCAACTTCCGGATTTATGGCCGACAACTCACATGCAGGACAACCGTTTGACCCCAAAGTCGGGACAGTAAGCACCACCAGTAGCGATGTACTGATTCCAGCCTTCATTGCTGCATATACCGGATCTGATGCAAAAAAGATATATCTGAATCCATTCCCGTCTCTGGCCCATGCCATGCCAAACTGGCGTATCACCTATGACGGACTTATAAATATCGGTGGACTGAAAAATATATTCAAGTCTTTTGTCCTGTCACACGCCTACCAGTGTACATACTCAGTAGGTAGCTACAACTCATATCTCAACTGGGCTTCAGTCAACGGGAGCAACACTATGGGCTTCACCCTTGATGAACTTTCAGGAGAGCCCATACCGTCCTCTCCTTTCAATATTTCTTCTGTGGCTATAACAGAACGTTTCGCTCCGCTGATAGGCATAAACGTAACACTGAAAAACAATATAAATGTAAATGCGGAATACCGCGACCAGCGCACACTAACCCTGAATACCGCTGCCGGACAAGTTGTAGAGGCGTCAACCCGTGGTCTGACATTAGGCGCTGGATATAAGATTGTTGGCTTCAACACTGTATTAAAGATGAAAGGCTCTCAGAACGGAGTCAGCAACGACCTGACATTAAATGCTAACTTCAGCCTACAGAATACACAGGCCCTCATACGCAGGATAGAGACCGGATATACACAAGCCACATCCGGCACACGCGCAATTAATTTCAACTTCACCGCCAACTACATCCTATCCAAAAGGCTTACTATTTCAGCCTACTTCGACCATCAGGTCAACACTCCTATCGTAACGACTTCTGCATACCCTACAACAAACACATCGTATGGCATATCCATGAACCTGTCGTTGACCAGATAATACAACTATTCATTTTAACCTTAACATCACAATGAAAAAATCAATCATCCACATTTTTGCATTGACCGGGATATTAATATCGTCCGCATGCGGCGGCAGCAATGGAGACGAAGATGAACCGATAGCAGAAAAGACTTTTACAGTATCCGTTACAAATGCCAACCCTGAAGGAGGAGAAGTATACGTAGACACTCCTGGTGCAATTTCTAAGACTGTCGCCGAAGGAAAACGCGTAACATTAGTGGCAAAGCCAAATGAAGGCTTCCGTTTTGTATCATGGGAACAGGATGGAAGCTCAAACATCAAAATACCCACACAATACTACACTATAGAAGGTGTATATTCCGATGCAAGTTATACTGCATACTTTGAACCTGACAAAGCTCCCGATCCGGGAGAAGGATACACCGTGATATTTGAAGACCAGTTCAATCAAGACGGACGTATCCCCGACAAGACCAAGTGGGAACTATGCAAACGCGAGTCATCAGCTTGGAACAAGCACATGTCTGAAAGCTATGACCAGTCATATGTAGAAAACGGACGGCTTGTACTCATGGCCGAAAAAGTCAATGGCGAATATAAGGCCGGAGGTGTAAGGATGCCCGACAATCTAGGATTCAAGTATGGTAAGGTTGAAGTCAGCGCCCGGTTCTCTAAAACAGCCCGGGGCGCATGGCCTGCCATATGGATGATGCCGTCCCAACCTACCTGGCCAGGATGGCCTCAATGCGGAGAAATAGACATTATGGAACACCTGAACAACGATGTATATATATGGAGTGTTATACATAGCCATTATACAGATGTTATCGGAAACACATATTCCCCTGTCAACCAGAAAACATCAGGATTCAAAGCTGGTGAATTCAACACATACGCAATCGAATGGTCCACAGACGCAATAACATTCTTCATAAACGGAGAACAGACATTGAAATACCACAACATACACCACAATAATGAAGCGGAAATGAAACAATGGCCTTTCGATGCCCCGTTCTATCTGATACTCAACCATGCTTTAGGCGGCCCTGGTACGTGGCCTGGAAACATTGATGACAACCAATTGCCGGCTAAATTTGAGATTGATTGGGTACGCATAAGCCAGCCAACAAAATAATGCCAGAAATCCACTATAATAATGAAATTTTATCACCCTAAAAATACTGTCGATACTGGCTTGCTATTTAAGTTACTGTGGTCCAGGCAGACATGCTGCAATCGGGCCACAGCCACTTTATCCTAAATGCTTTTTAAGTACCGGCCTAACAGAAATCATCATCCGATTATGGGCCTTCACGTAAAGCAATGGCATCTGATATATACATGTTGGTCCAGAAAATACTGCAATAATATGCATAACATAGGTTCATTTCTACCGGAACACAATAAAAACCGTGATCTCCTTTCCAGATTGCTGAAACCAGTCAAAGAAAATCGTGATTGACGACTTTCGGGCCACCACTGCAGGGCATGCCATATAGGAATACCAAATCAGCTGTTTCCTGGAAGTACTATTGGGACAATCCAGCACTTACATTTCTTTTTATAATCGGAGGCGCAAACACGACGCAGAACGAATAGCCATTGATGCGCACATTCATCTGCCAGTGTTAAAATATCCGTTGAAATATCATTGATATATAAAAAAATATCCTTAAATTTGTGCCATGAACATTAAACGCGAATTCGATATTTGGAATCCGCACATTGTTTCATTTATGACATGTTTATAGAAATCAACCTTTGATGTCTTTCCATCAGTATTAACCTCTAAAATCAACGGTCTCTACAAGATATGAAATCAAAGATCTTCATGACGTTTTTAACTTCTGTGCTCATGTTGGCGTCATGCTCGACCCCTAAAGACATAGTCTACTTCCAGGACATGTCCAAGCCCGATTCACAAACTACGGTTGCCAGCCCACAGACTATATTATTACGTCCACAAGACAAAATAACCATCATCATAAACAGTAAGGACAAGACACTGGCTGAAATGTTCAACCTCAAGAACACTTCAGGCACCGGTGGCGGACAGAATCAGTTAAGCTATACAATAGATAAAGACGGATTCATTGACATGCCAGTCATCGGTAAAATATCCGTAAACGGATTAAGCCGCAACGAAGTCGCAGAAAAAATAAAGGAAGAACTCATCACAAAAGAATTTATCAAAGACCCTGTTGTCATTGTAGAATTCTCAAACCTTGGAATATCGGTCCTCGGAGAGGTACAGTCTCCTGGACGTATCAACATCGACCGCGACCAATTCACAATAATTGACGCAATAAGCATGGCCGGCGACCTGACAATAAACGGCCGTAGGGAAAATGTACGCGTTCTCAGAAACGAAAACGGGTACAAACGCACATATGTGATCGACCTGACATCCGGGGCAGAGGTTTTCAACTCGCCAGCATATTACCTCCAGCAGAATGATGAGATATATGTAGAGCCAAACAATCCAAAGATCCGCATGTCAACGACCAACGGCAACACCGCATTCACCCCTACATTCTGGATTTCAATGGCCTCTTTTGCCATAACACTTTCAGCCATTTTCCTACGCTAACACATTATGACAAAACAGACTTTTACCAAAGCGGAAATAGAAGAGCAAAGCCCCAGTGGAGTGACCTTCAACATAAAAGACTTATTGATGACATGCTTGTCATCATGGAAATGGATTCTACTGTCAGTAATATTCTGTGTGGGACTTGCCTACCTTTACACGCTTAGAACCCCAAGGATTTACACCCAGTACACAGACCTCCAGTTCAAGAATATGGATGAAGGCGGCGGCAGTATCGATGGTATGGCCGCATTTTCAAACATGGGATTGTTCCATAACGATGTAAGCGTGCACAACGAGATAATGGCGCTATCATCTCCGGCATTGATGAGTGAGGTTGTCAAACGCCTACATCTTGACATGAACTACTCGCTTCCCGGTCGGTTTCATCCTGAAGTTGCATACGGTGACAACCTACCGGTAGAGGCATCTTTAGTAGACATCGATGATGAGACCCCGGTGGGATTCAACATACAGATAGACAAGGACGGCAAGATCAAGCTGTCCGATTTCAGCCTCAAAGGACAGGAGACTCCCTCCAAAAACACCATAAACGCTCAGTTCGGGGACACAGTGACGACCCCAATCGGAAAAATAGTATTGCGCCCGGCTGCTGCATTTACGCCTGGCGAATCTTTTAAAATAAAGGTAAACCGCATTGGCTTTTACCCAAGTGCAGCAATATACCTTAGCCGCCTATCAACCAATCTGAAAAAAAATAATGCGTCAGTCGTAAACATCACAATAAGTGACCAGTCGCGCCAACGTGCAAACGACATCCTTGATATGCTGGTTAACGTTTACAATGAAAATTGGATACGAGACCGCAACCAGATGTCAATAAGCACCTCTAACTTCATAAACGAACGCCTGGCTGTAATTGAACAGGAATTAGGCGCTGTTGAAAACGACATATCTTCGTTCAAAAGCGAACACCTGCTCTCTGATGTAAACACAGCTTCGTCAATGTACTTGACAAAGACAGCAGAGGCCAACGCCCAGCTTATGACCCTCAACAATGAGCTGTACATAACCAAATACATACGTGCTTACCTCACAGATGAGAAAAAACGTTACGAACTTCTTCCGGCAAATTCAGGAATAAGCGCCAGCGGCATAGAATCTCAGATATCTTCATACAACAATCTCCTTCTTGAGCGCAACAGCCTTCTGGCTAATAGCTCATTAAAAAATCCTCTGGTAATAGACCTTGATTCCCAGCTGGATGCATTGCGTGGCGCTATTATCTCATCTATCGACAATTTGCTGGTGACACTGAACACCCAGATAAAGACACTTGAACGCAGCGAAAAGCAAAACACAGCCCTCCTTGCAGCAAATCCGTCACAGGCAAAATACCTGCTGTCCGTAGAACGCCAGCAGAAAGTCAAGGAAGCCCTATACCTATTCCTGCTCCAAAAACGCGAAGAGAACGAACTGTCACAGGCCTTCACAGCCTATAATACCAGGGTGATCACTCCCCCTACCGGAAATGGCATACCTACATCTCCAAAGACAAAAAGCATACTTATGATGGCATTCATCGTTGGTCTGCTGTTGCCTATAGGAATCATCTTCCTGCACGAAAGCATGAATACAAGGATACGCAGCAGGAAGGACCTTGATGCACTAACCATCCCATTGGTAGGTAACATCCCACAGCACGGCGTAGCAAAAATGCGCTCCATCACAAGGGCCAAGAACCACCACAGCGACACAGATGGCAGAATGGTTGTAAAGGAAGGTTCTCGTAATATCATAAACGAAGCATTCCGTCTGGCCCGTACCAACATCGAATTCATGAGCGCTTCTACAGGCGGCAAAAACAATGTTATCGCCATAACGTCTTTTAATCCTGGTTCCGGAAAGACATTCCTATCGATGAACCTGGGAGCAGCGCTTGCAATTAAAGGGAAAAAGGTACTTGTAATTGATGGTGATATGCGTAGAGGCACAACTTCTACATACGTAGGAAGTCCCAAACTTGGACTATCCGACTACCTCGGACATCGTACAGAAGACCTTTCCAAAATCATTGTTTCTCATAATGACTTCCCGACATTGTCCGTAATGCCAGTCGGGACTCTCCCTCCCAATCCAACAGAATTACTATTTGACCAGCGGCTCGAAGAAATGCTGTCAGTTTTACGGGAGAAATTCGATTATATCCTCATAGACTGTCCGCCTGTCGATATTGTCGCCGATATGCAGATTATCGAACGTCATGTCGACCGTACAATCTTTGTTGTCCGTGTAGGGCTTCTTGAGCGGTCTATGCTACCCGAATTGGAATCCATGTACCGTACAAACCGTTTCAAGAACATGTCCGTAATACTTAATGGCGCACAACTGAAGGCATACGGCAGATACGGATATAATTACGGATATTACAACGGTAAATCAAGCTATTACAACAAGCAGTAGTATCCGGCTACAATTATATGCAGGCGTCATCATCAAATCTTGATTGACGCCTGTTTTCAATTTTGCGCCTATATAGGCAACCCGCTGTCAGCCTTGATCTGCGCCATGACAAATGAAGACTCGATAGATGCTATATTCTCAATCATACCTAGCGTATTAAGGACAAAATCACGATAATGCTTCATCGAGGATGCATATATCTTAAGCAAATAATCAAAACGCCCGGATACATTATAGCATTCCGCCACCTCGCTTATTGCCTTCATTTTCTCAGTAAACATATTTGCACTCATACTGTTCATGCATTGAAGCTTAACGTTGCAGAATACCACAAAACCCATGTTAAGCCTTTCGGCATTCAACTGTGCTGCATATCGTGATATATATCCCTCTTTTTCCAGTCTTTTCAAACGTTCAAATACAGGCGTAGTACTAAGATTTACCTTCATTGCCAATTCTTTCATAGTAAGGCGGCAATTTCCCTGCATTTCGCGAAGGATCTTTAAATCAACGGCATCAAGCTGGTCCATAGCAATAGAATATTTTTCTTCCTTGGCCATAAAGCAAAGGAATCATAAGAATTAATTTATACAAACAATGGCAAATATAGTAATATTTTCTATAATTTACAATAATATTGCCAAAACCATTCTACACAACTAATTTTGCGAGGGAAATAAGACACAATCGCCACACGTCAAATATGTATATGGCAAAGAACAAGTACCGATTTGAAACGATGCAACTGCATGTCGGGCAAGAGTCACCAGACCCTGCAACCGATGCTAGGGCCGTGCCTATATACCAAACCACATCATACGTATTCAAGGATTGCGCCAGCGCCTCTGCAAGATTTGAACTGAAAGAGGAAGGGAACATATATGGACGTCTGTCCAACCCCACACAAGAAGTATTGGAAAAACGCATATCGGCTCTTGAAAATGGGAAATCCGCCCTCTGTGTGGCGTCAGGTGCGGCAGCCATAACATATACAATATTGAATATAGCCACATCAGGAAGCCATATAGTTGCAGCGAACACCATATATGGTGGCACTTACAACCTATTGGACAACACCTTGCCGGCATACGGGATATCTGCCACATTCGTAGATCCGTCATCTATAGAAAATTTCGAAAAAGCGATATGCCCAAATACAAAGGCCATATTTATTGAAACACTGGGAAACCCAAACAGCAACATAATCGACATCGAAGCGGTAGCCGATATCGCACATAGACACGGATTGCCCTTGATTGTCGACAACACATTCGGCACACCCTATCTGTTCAGGCCCATAGAGCACGGTGCGGATATTGTAGTGCATTCAGCCACAAAATTTATAGGGGGACATGGCACTTCTCTAGGAGGTATAATCATAGAATCCGGTGATTTTGACTGGGGCAACGGTAAATTCCCTACCCTATCCGAACCAGACCCCTCATATCATGGAATGCGATTCCTTGATGTCGACCCGTCATCACCATTCGTAACCAGGATACGCGCCGTCCTACTCCGTGATACCGGCGCCGCAATCAGTCCTTTCAACGCATTTCTACTGCTACAAGGACTTGAAACACTTTCTCTCAGGGTAGAGCGCCATGTGGAAAACGCCATTAAGGTTGCCCGCTTCCTTGAATCCCATCCAAAAGTCAAAGCAGTGAATCATCCTGCACTACAATCACACCCCGACCATAGCCTATACAACAGGTATTTCCCCTTAGGGGCTGGCTCTATATTCACATTTGAAGTTACAGGAGGTCTCAATGCGGCACATATGGTCATTGACAGCATGAAGATTTTTTCCATGCTGGCAAATGTAGCAGATGTAAAATCATTGGTCATTCATCCGGCCACCACTACCCATTCTCAACTGACGGCCGACCAACAGGCCGCACAGAAAATATATCCAGGTACAATACGCCTGTCCATCGGAACAGAGCATTGCGATGACCTTATCGAGGATCTTACACAAGCATTGGATAACATTTAATCTCAATACAGAACAACAAGCAGCTACACAATTTATTTATTAACTTGAAATAGGATTAAACATAAATACACAATATAAAGTTTCAGTTCATATTAAAATCCTATATTACTTTCACATAGTTTTTATATAGTAGATTCTGCTCGGGGCGCTCCAAATGGATATTTGCGGCGCCTATTTTTTACAGGCACCGACCAATCACACCTGCTGTCCACGTGAAAGGATATCAAACCCATCAACATAGATTTCGGTAACGGTACGTTTTATTGTATTCCGGTCCTCCCACACACGAGTGCGCAGTTTTCCCTCTATAAGCAATTTTGTGCCTTTCCTGATATATCGCTCCGCAGTCTCTGCAGCCTTGTCCCACATGACGATATTATGCCATTCCGTCCTATCTGCCACCACATTGCCTGAAGCGGACGTATACCCTCTCTCAGTGGTTGCAAGCGTAAATGAAGCGACCGGACGCGTGCCTACGTACCGTATTTCGGGGTCGCGCCCTACATTCCCTACAAGAATAACCTTATTCATATCCTAGAATAAATGATATACAATGCAAAAATACGCAATAATCCGGAATTGCCTTGTTTCATTCATTGTTTCTTAACAGGAACTGCTCATAAATATCATAATATGTATCCTGCCATCCAACGTTGACTATATACTTCATCCTTTCATATATGTCCTTGTTTCCAATTATCATATCGACAAGATCTGGATTATAACCTACACCTTTAGCCGCGGCAAACTCACCGATGAGAGTGTCAAAATCCTTTTTATGGGCATAATTACGGCCAAGTGGATCAGTGGCAGCCTCCAGGCAGTCACATATTGTTATGAGATCTATCAGCACTTTAACTGGAGACGCAGTATTGTCAAAATCCATGGGATAGCCACTTTTTCCATCATACGTCCTGTGGTGTCCCAGAGTAATATCCCTAAACACAGCAAGCGTGGAATCCAATGCAAGGAATTCCAGGCCACGTACCGGATGCGTCTTGATTATCATCTGTTCATGGTCCGTAAGAGGGCGGTATGCATTTGCAACAACCGATATGATCCCGTTCTTGCCTAGATCATGATACATGGCTGCCTTACGGATAAATCCACGCCAATTCTTAATATCCAGCCTTTTGGGTAAAAGCTCAGGACGGTATTTCACTATACCGTCCATCATAACCTCCGCCAATGCCGCCACATGTGATGAATGCGCATATGTAGCGACATGTGTACACACCATCATTTCATCAAGAAACCTCAACTTTTCTTCCGAAGTCATGTACCGAAGAAGCCTATCATACTTTATAAGCTTCATCAATACCCCTATATACAGATTATCCAGCTGCCAGTCTTGCCTAGCGGCAAAAAGAGCCACAATCTGATCACAGAAAAATTCCACATTCCTCCTCTTTTCATCAATAGGGATATTGCTCAGGTCATTAAAATATATCAAATCCAACAACGGAGAATACATCTTTGCCAATTGAGCTACATTGATACGGTCTGGAATCACACTATGTTTCTTGTAATAGTCAAGACTCCGGTTCAAGGCGCTTTCCATATTCTGTTGCCCACGGTTCACCAACACCAGTTGATAGACACAGAAATCCTTGACACCAAGAGATCCGGCAGCCATATACCTGTCAATCATATCATCAATAAGGCTGTCTGCAAACTGCTTTTCCATCAATGAATTATCAAAAAGATACCCGTTACGGATAAGGTTATACCCGTAACTATCAACCTTCTCTCTGGCAACATCCAAGTGCGCAACAGGGATGGACATCAATATCTCTTCATCCGAAATGCATTTCTGCAGCTCACGGCGCACTTCAAGCCCGTCATCTACAGACATATACCCATCACGAATCCAATTGGTAGTAAGCAAAGACATAAGAGATATCAGGCGAGGATATTGATAATGTGATGATAGCTTGCGTCCAAGCTCCACGGCCCTGGAATGGCTTGCAAAAGAGCGTTTTCTTGCCTCCATATCTCCCAATATAGAAATCTCATATTGGGCTCTGCCATCAAAATAATATAGGAATGACAACCTCACAGAATCCATTGGTTCGGTACGTTCATAATGCGGAATCAATATGTCACACATCTGTTCAAATATGAACGGATCACCAAATTTCTTGTTTGGATCTCCTGCAAGGGCATCATAAAGCTTATCGTATGCACTGTCAGGAACTTGATCCCGCTCAAAATATGAATACACGCTATTCAAAAGACGTCCGTTTTCTTCATACATTGCCCCTATGACTTCAGACCGCCGGCTAAACAAATCTACCCACTCCGTATGCCACATAGGCATACGGATGCTGTCATTGTACGCATTATACACATTCCTGTTGGCGGTAAGCCGGGAAAATATTCCTTTAAAATCCGGCACATATTCCTGTGATGATGCAAATGCAACATATCCAGGAATCAGCATCAATAATATAGCAAAATTTCGCAATAATCGCATAATTATATACATATTTTATCACAAAGGTACTTCCAATAATCGGTTTTGGCTAATTATTTAACTGAGATGTAACAATATGTCATATTGAACCCAAGACCATACATAACATATTACATTCTCACTACAAACATATATAGCCAAAACACGCATACTACCCCTCTCCGTCCAAACCATCTCTCAACCATGGCTAATCATGTTTTTGTTTTGACAAATTTTAGTAACTTTGCAGATGCTAATTTGATACGCCCATGACATGACACCCCTATTTACAATAATTACTGTAACGTATAATGCAGCATCGACGCTACCATCCACACTTGAAAGCATACGCCGACAGACATGCCGGCTTTTTGAACATATAATACAAGATGGGGCTTCAACTGACGGCACTTATGACATTGCCCGTAAATGCGGAATACAGGAGACCCGGGTCATATCCAGGCCCGACCATGGATTATATGATGCCATGAACATGGCACTTGCCGAAGCCCAGGGCGACTACGTGATATTCCTTAATGCAGGAGACCGTTTCCACACAGACGACACACTTCAGAAGATAGCTGACACAATAATGGATAATAATTATCCTGGCATTGTATACGGCCAGACAGACATTGTAGACATAACCGGGAAACGCCTAGCCGACAGACATCTTCTAGCACCCGAAAAACTCACTTTACAGAGTTTTGCCGAAGGCATGGTGGTATGCCACCAGTCGTTTGTCGCATTACGGCGCATAACTCCGCAATTCAATTGCAGATACAGATACTCTGCAGACTATGACTGGTGCATACAATGCCTTCAGCATTCCCATTACAACATATATATAGACGGAACACTGACCGACTACCTGAGTGAAGGCATGACGACTTCAAACAGGTACTCATCCCTTAAGGAACGATTCTTTATAATGTGCCGCTACTATGGTAAATGGCCTACAATAAAACGTCATTTACGCTTCATCCCAAGATTCCTAAAGCGTAGGCAAATCGAAAAAACTTTTAAATAGGAAATATTGGCTATATGATACTGTTGAACACCACCTTCATATCACACAATACCCACTCCACAGAAGTAGCGGAATGGCTACGTGACGTATATATGCCTGCTGCACAATCCACAGGATTGTTCACCATGCCGCTGCTTACACGCGTGCTCACCAATGTAGACCCGGACGCAACAAGCTACGCCCTACAGATGAGGTGCGAAAACCTTAATGACGCCACAAGATGGCATGACGTTGACGCCACCGCTCTCCGCAACGAGATAAAATCACGGTGGGGACAGCGCGTACTGTTTTTCACGACATATATGGAGATACTATAGTGGCCGAAAAAGGACTTAAACAATGGGACCGTATAATAATCGGCATTGACCCTGGCACCAACGTAATGGGATATGGGATAATCGGTGTCCTGCATAAGAAACCTTCGATGATTGCAATGGGTGTCATACAGCTAAGCCGATTTGAAAGCCACTATATGCGCCTTGGACGCATATATGAACGTGTATTGGCTCTTGTCGAACAATACCTCCCCGATGAAATGGCAATTGAAGCCCCGTTTTTCGGCAAGAACGTACAATCGATGCTGAAACTTGGACGCGCCCAGGGCGTAGCCATTGCAGCAGCCCTGGCAAGGGAAGTCCCAATAACCGAATACGAACCACGTAAAATAAAAATGGCGATCACAGGCAACGGGGCTGCATCAAAAGAACAGGTGAAAGAAATGCTCAAACGTATACTATGCATACGCGAAGAAGACATCATACCACAACTTGACGCAACAGATGCTCTCGGAGCAGCCTTGTGCCATTTCTACGAATCACAGCGGCCGCAAATAGAAAAGGGATGCAAATCATGGAAAGAATTCATAGCCAAGAACCCCGCCAAAGTCAAAGGGAATCCAGCTAAATAAAAATCACCTGCCGAGCAGCAAACAAGCATCACCATAACTGAGGAAACGGTAGCCATTTTCAAGCGCATAACCGTACATACGCTTCCATTCATCCCCAATCATGGCCGACACCAGCAACAGCAATGTCGAACGCGGCTGGTGGAAATTGGTGACCATCCCGTCCACTACCCTGTACTTATATCCAGGAGCTATCAACAAGCGCGTAGACCCTACAAAAACCGAGCGTCCGGCTTCCCGTAAATACCCTGCCAGAGCCCTCATAGATTCCGATACAGAAAGCCCCGGATGGGTTTCACTATAAGGATACCATTGTGGGACAGTCCCATCCCATTGTCCGGACCATACCAGGCAACCTGCGTGATAAAGGCTCTCCAGCGTGCGCACCGAAGTCGTGCCTACTGCAATCACAGACAAACCACTAACCTCTGCAAGCTCCTCTATCAAGGACACTCCGACCGCAAAAAATTCACTGTGCATCTCGTGGCCGCCGATATTGTCAGCCTTTACCGGCTGGAATGTCCCAGCCCCGACATGCAATGTCACCTCACGCCTAAGGATACCGGCCGAATCCAGACCATCCAGCACCGCATCAGTGAAATGCAACCCGGCGGTAGGTGCAGCCACCGAACCCTCAATATGGCTATATACCGTCTGATAATCCTCCTCATCCTCCGGTTCTGTAGCCCGGTTAAGGTAAGGCGGGATAGGAATCTCCCCGACCGCAGATATAATGTCGCTGAAAGTCACAGACGGATTGTCCCATGAGAACCTAACCCTTGATGCGTTGCCAACCTTCTCCAGGCGCAAGGCCTTCACCGTTACGGTGACACCGTCAATATCAAGCGACAGGCCAAGCTCACCATCTTTCCAGCGCTTGGAATTCCCGACAAAGCACAGCCAAGAGCAGCTTTCGGTCGATTCAAAATTACGGGCATAATCTGAAGGCAAATCTGGCTCAAGACAAAATATCTCAATCTGAGCACCATCGCCAGCGTCACCCTTACGGAAACGCATACGTGCATTGATTACACGGGTATTATTATATACCAGCATCGCCTTCTCTGGCAAAATACCGGGAAGCCCTGAAAACACATGTGTTTCCATCCCCCCATCAGGATACCTTACAAGAAGCTTACAACTGTCCCTCTGCGGCAGAGGGTGGCTTGCAATACGGGATTCCGGAAGGAGGTAATCGTAATCATCAATATTTATAGAGCGTATATCCGTCATTTCTGTCAAATTTTATACAAATGTATGAATAATTTATCAAAGCACAATAATCTGAATGCCACATCCTATAAATCAACATCTTACCCACGTGTTATCAAATGTTAACAAGGCTATGTGGCATCATATGGCAGCAACGGCAACTCACAAATACATTTTGCCACTAAAAAGCATAAAAACATCCATTTTGACACTCCATCAACCAGATAAAATATATTTCACATTAAAAATATGTTAAAACACCACCATTTTGCCGTAAATATATTTGCACATTACATAAAACACACGTAATTTTGCAATGTGTTTTTCATGGTATTAGATTTAAGGTTAACTAAGATTGGTTGTCGTGAGACAATCAATTTTTTTGTTCCACCTTATCACTAGCCTTCCTCTTTACTTTTAACCTAATATTAGGAAGGTAAAAAAAGCTGCCGGTAAACCTATGGCAGCTTTTTTAATTTACCTCTATCCGGCGTTTTATTTTAATAGCCCATGAACTTTGCTGGGCACAAGTTTTTTTATACTTTTGTGACACCTGTATCAACTAGCCATGATAAAGACCGGCCCGTATCCATACATAGCGCATAAAATTACCTCTATATGGAAATTTTACAGCGATGGTTTCCGCCACATGACGGTAGGTAAAAAGCTATGGACAATCATTATCATAAAGCTCATACTGATTTTTGCAGTCATTAAACTGTTATTTTTCCCCGACCTGCTTGACAGCCGCTACGCCACAGACAGCGAACGGGCCGCAGCCGTAAGGCAGGCGCTAATTGAAAAGCGAATTTGACAGAAACGTTTCAACAATACATAAAAATATTCCACAATGAATGATCTGATGAATGTAGTCGACTGGTCAAGAGCGCAATTCGCGCTGACTGCGATGTATCATTGGCTTTTCGTGCCGCTTACCATAGGGCTGTCGCTAATAATAGCCATCATGGAAACAATATATGTCCGCACGCGGGATGAACGGTGGAAAGGCATAACCAAATTCTGGATGACGCTGTTCGGCATAAATTTTGCATGCGGTGTAGCCACCGGGCTAATCCTCGAATTTGAATTCGGCACAAACTGGTCCAACTACAGCTGGTTTGTAGGCGACATATTCGGCGCACCGCTGGCCATTGAAGGCATACTTGCATTCTTCATGGAATCGACATTCATTGCCGTGATGTTCTTCGGATGGAAGAAATTCAGCCGCGGATTCCACCTGGCAGCGACATGGCTCACCGCATTGGGCATCTGCCTGTCAGCACTTTGGATACTCATCGCCAATGCATGGATGCAAAACCCTGTAGGCATGGAATTTGACCCCTCCCAGATGCGCAACGTCATGGACGACTTCTGGGCCGTGGCTCTTAACCCCGTAGCCATCAACAAGTTCTTCCACGCCGTAACAAGCGGATGGACACTCGGCGGAGTATTCGTTGTAGGCGTATCCTCATGGCTTCTATGGCGCAAATCAAATATAGTGGCCGCACGCAAATCAATGAAAGTCGGGGCATGGGTCGGACTGGCCGGCATCATACTCACAATATGGACCGGCGACGGCTCTGCAGTACAGGTCGCAAAAGTCCAGCCCATGAAACTCGCTGCTATGGAAGGTCTTTACCGTGGCAAATGCGGACAGGAACTGGTAGGCTTCGGGCTTCTCAACACCGACAAACGCCCATACGATGGCCAGGATGCCATCAATTATGAAATAAGCATACCCAAAGGGCTCTCTATACTGGCCAACCACGACGCCAACTCCTTCGTCCCTGGCATAGAAGACCTCCTTGACGGAATATCGGTAGACGCCAACGGAGACACAATAAACACCATAAGCTATGCCGAACGCATCACCATCGGCCGGGAAGCACAGGATGCACTGCGAGCCTACAATGAAGCAGAACAGCGAGGCGACCGGCAGGCGATGGACAGCGCAGCCACGCTGCTAAAAGAAAAATACGAATTCTTCGGATACGGATACCTTGACAGCCCCGAACAGGCCATACCGCCTGTCGCGCTCACATTCTATTCATTCCGCATAATGGTGATCATAGGCGGCTACCTGCTCGCATTCTTCGCCGCAATCCTGCTGATAAGCTACCGCAGGACACACTTCCTTGAAAAAAGCTGGATTCACTGGATAGCCATACTGAGCATACCTCTGGTGTGGGTATGCAGCCAGGCTGGCTGGATAGTAGCCGAAGTCGGACGGCAGCCTTGGACCATCCAGGACGTACTCCCCGTAAACGCCGCCATCAGCGACATATCATCAACATCCGTACAGATCACATTCTGGATGTTCGCCGTACTGTTCACCCTGCTCCTTATAGCAGAGATAAGCATAATGCTTCGACAGATCGGCAAAAGCGCTAAAACCAACATAGAGAACCCTGACAAATAACCCACAACACCATAAAATACCCATGGAACTCGCTACACTACAACAATACTGGTGGCTGATAATTTCAGTGCTCGGTGCACTGCTTGTATTCATGCTGTTCATACAAGGCGGACAATCACTGCTCTACTGCACACGGAGCGAAGCCGCACGCCAGCTGATGGTCAACAGCCTCGGCCGCAAATGGGAACTGACATTCACCATTCTCGTCACATTTGGCGGAGCATTCTTCGCATCATTCCCCCTGTTCTACTCCACAAGCTTCGGAGGCGCCTACTGGCTATGGATGCTGATTCTTGTCAGCTTCGTCCTGCAGGCCGTAAGCTACGAATTCCGGCGCAAGCGCGGAAACATTTACGGCACCGCCACATACGACATATTCCTTATGGCCAACGGCCTGGTGGGATGCATACTCCTGGGCGTCGCCGTAGGCACATTCTTCTTCGGTGGAGAATTCACCGTTGCCAAAGTCAATATCATAAACGGCGCATCACCTGTCATATCCACATGGTCCGACTCACACGGATGGGACGCCATCACCGACTGGAGATGCCTGCTCCTGGGCCTCACCGTATTCTTCCTGGCGCGCACCCAGGCATCCCTGTATTTCATCAACAACATCAGCGATGCCCGCCACGAAGGGGTCACATCAAGGATAAAAGTACTCTTCAACGGAGGATTCTTCGCCATACTGTTCATATGCTTCGTGCTGGTACTGCTCACATCACAAGGCGTAAGGCAACAGCCTGACGGCACAATGGTCCAGGTACAGAACATATATCTCGGCAACCTTACCTCCACATGGTGGTGGGCCGCGATATTCACAATAGGGACAGTCATGGTGCTCTACGCTATAATCCGCACCGGATTCAGCTCCACCTACCGTAAAGGGATATGGTGGAGCGGGACAGGCACAATAATGGTCGTAATAGTCCTGTTCTGGCTAGCCGGATACAACAGCACATCCTACCTCCCATCCGTCACCGACATCCAGTCATCGCTCACGCTGGCAAACAGCTCCTCTTCCCTGTTCACGCTCACCGTAATGACATGGGTATCCATACTCGTCCCCTTCGTAATAGCATACATAGCATACGTATGGCACAAGATGGATAAAACCCCGCTCACCGAAGCAGAACTTGAAAAGGAAAGCCACACATACTGACCCTCAACGCAGGCTGCCTGCACCGGGAAACCACAAAAAGAATTAGAACCCGTCAAAAAAAATTCTGGTCAAAGCCTAAAAGACAGTCCATACATTACCGCTATTTTACAGATAATCCGTACCTTTGTAAGTTATGGATTTCAAACTAAGCTCAGAATACAGCCCTACAGGCGACCAGCCACAAGCCATCGAGCAGCTGGTCGCCGGAGTCAATGACGGCACACCGGCACAGGTGCTCCTGGGTGTCACCGGTTCAGGAAAGACATTCACAATGGCCAACGTCATACAGCAGGTGAAAAGGCCCACACTGATACTCAGCCACAACAAGACCCTGGCAGCCCAGCTGTACAGCGAATTCAAGAACTTCTTCCCCGGCAACTCCGTACAATACTTCGTCAGCTACTACGACTACTACCAGCCAGAAGCCTACATTCCATCTGTCGACAAATACATCGAAAAAGACCTCATGATAAACGATGAGATCGACAAGCTGCGGCTGGCCACCACATCAGCGCTGCTCTCCGGACGCCAGGATGTCATTGTAGTATCCTCAGTATCATGCCTGTACGGCATCGGCAACCCGGAAGACTTCCACGCAAGCGCCATCACGATAAAGGCCGGACAGAAAATTGCGCGCAACCAGTTCCTGCGCCAGCTTGTATCGGCACTCTATTCCCGGAACGATACCGAACTCGCACGAGGCACATTCCGAGTCAAGGGCGACACCATCGACATACGCCTGGCCTACGAAGAAATAATCCTGCGCGTAGTCTTCTGGGGCGATGAGATAGAATCCATCACCACCCTATATGCAGAAGACGGCGTATCACTGGGCAGCCACGACCAATTCAAATTATACCCCGCAAACATATTCGTCACCTCACAGGCACGCCAGGCATCAGCCATCGCCCAAATACAGCTCGACCTCGGCCAAGAGGTCGCGGCTTTTGAAAAGGAAGCCAGGATGCTCGAAGCCAAACGTCTGCTCGAACGCGTCACCTACGATGTAGAGATGATAAAAGAGATCGGCTACTGTTCCGGTATAGAGAACTACAGCCGGTATTTTGACGGCCGTGAACCCGGATCAAGACCGTTCTGCCTACTCGACTATTTTCCCAAGGACTACCTTACAATCATTGACGAAAGCCACGTCACAGTACCACAGATACGTGCCATGTTTGGCGGAGACCTTTCCCGCAAGGCCAACCTGGTCGAATACGGCTTCCGCATGCAATCTGCATTCGACAACAGGCCGCTGCGCTTCGAGGAATTCCAGACGCTCACAAACCAGGTAATATATGTCTCCGCCACACCAGCCGACTACGAACTGAAAGAAGCCGAAGGCATAGTGGTCGAACAGGTGATACGCCCTACTGGACTCCTCGACCCCGTAATAGACGTCAGGCCGTCACTAAACCAGATCGACGACCTCCTGGAAGAGATACAGATCCGTATCGAACGCGATGAACGTATACTGGTCACCACACTCACAAAGCGGATGGCCGAAGAGCTCAACGCCTACATGGCAAAAATGGGGATAAAGGCCGCCTATATCCACAGCGATGTCGAGACAATGGAGCGTATAAAGATACTCGACGGCCTCCGCCAGGGAGAATTCGATGTCCTTATCGGGGTAAACCTGCTCAGGGAAGGCCTCGACCTGCCAGAAGTGTCGCTCGTGGCAATACTCGATGCCGACAAGGAAGGATTCCTGCGGTCTCACCGCTCACTTACACAGACCGTCGGCCGCGCAGCGCGCAACCTCAACGGAATGGTAATAATGTATGCCGACAAGATCACCGACTCCATGCAGCTCACAATCGATGAGACCAACCGCCGCCGCTCAATACAGCTCGCATACAACGAAGAGCACGGAATAACCCCAACGGCAATAATCAAGGCCCGGAACGCAATAATAGGCATCGATGACAGCAGCAGTGCCCCATCCGCCGGCAAATCAGGCAAAAGGAATCGTCACGGCGAATCCATACACAGCATCCCATACGGTAACGAATACACCACAACCGTTGATATCGCAGCAGATCCTGTCATACCATACATGAACAAGGACGAACTGCAACGGTCAATCAACCGCATGCGCCTGCAGATGCTTGACGCAGCAAAGAAAATGGAATTTATTGAAGCCGCACGCCTGCGCGACGAAATACTAAAAATGGAAGGACGGCTGGCAGAACTATGACGACAACCAACAACCCACACCAAATAGACTACAACAACCTGCACCCGTCCATGTGGCTGCCTACAACCGTAAAAGAAATGAAGGCTCTCGGATGGGACTACGTGGACATAGTGATATTTTCCGGCGATGCATACATCGACCACCCCTCATTCGGCGCAGCCGTTATAGGCCGCACGCTCCAGGCCGCAGGCTACCGCGTCGCCATCGTGCCGCAGCCAAACTGGCAGGACGACCTCCGTGACTTCAAGAAATTCGGTACGCCACGCCTGTTTTTCGGAATATCTCCCGGAGCGATGGACTCAATGGTCAACCACTATACGGCCAACCGCCGCCGCCGGAGCGATGATGCATACACCCCGGGCGGACGGCATGGGGCTCGCCCCGACTACCCCACAATAGTATACTCCGGCATACTCCGCAGCCTGTATCCCGACACCCCGATAATCGCAGGAGGCATAGAGGCGTCGCTACGCCGCCTGTCCCACTACGACTACTGGCAGGACCGGCTGCGGCCTTCGATTATCATGGACGCCAGTATCGACATGATAATATATGGCATGGGAGAAAAGACCATTGTTGACATCGCCTCTCGTCTGGATGCCGGACAGCACATTTCCTCAATCACCGATGTCCCGCAGACAGTCATCAGGATGCAGGCGTCACAAGTGCCGCCACCGGGAGAAAGCAACATAATACTCAACGACTGGGACTCTTGCCTGCGCGACAAGCGCAGGCAGTCAGCCAACTTCAGGCACATCGAGCAACAGAGCAACCGCATGCACGGCGCCACTCTATGGCAAGCCTACGGCAATACCGCTGTAAAGGTAAACCCGATGCTGCCGCCCATGACCACACAGGAAATCGACGCATCATTCGACCTCCCATACACACGCCTCCCCCATCCACGCTACAAAGGCAAGCCAATTCCGGCATATGAAATGATACGCCATTCCATAAACATGCACCGCGGATGCTTCGGCGGATGCGCGTTCTGCACAATATCCGCCCACCAGGGCAAATTCATCGCATCCCGCAGCAAGGAATCCATCCTGGCCGAAGCACGGCAGGTCACAAAGATGCCGGACTTCAAAGGATACATTTCCGACCTGGGAGGCCCGTCGGCCAACATGTACGGAATGCATGGACACGACACATCAATATGCGCACGGTGCATGCGGCCATCCTGCCTCCACCCGAAGCCATGCCCCAACCTCGACACCGACCACACGCGCCTGCTCGACATATACCATGCTGTCGATGCCATACCGGCCGTAAAGAAATCCTTCATCGGAAGCGGCGTACGCTACGACCTATCAATGCACCGCACAGGCATACCGGAAACAGATGAAGCCAACCGCCGATACAACCGTGAACTGATCTCACGCCACGTGTCCGGACGCCTGAAAGTCGCCCCGGAGCACACATGCAGCCGTGTACTGGACATCATGCGCAAGCCGCCGTTCTCACTGTTCCACGAATTCAAGAAAATATTCGACAGCGTAAACCGTACGGAAGGGCTAAACCAGCAGTTGATACCATACTTCATATCAAGCCATCCCGGCTGCCACGAAGAAGACATGGCACAGCTCGCCGTCGAGACAAAGAACCTCAACTTCCACCTTGAACAGGTGCAGGACTTCACGCCCACACCGATGACCGTGGCAACCGAAATATACTACTCCGGCTATCATCCCTACACCGGCGAAAAGATATTCACCGCCGTCAGGCCAGAAGAAAAACTGGCACAACGCAAATACTTCTTCTGGTACGACCGCAACTACCGCGACGATATCCTGCGCTCGCTCAACCGCATCAACCGACGCGACCTCGCAGCCAGCCTGTTCCCCGCATACCGTCAGTCCGCCGGCACAAGACACCCATCCGTAGCCAGCCAAAAGACAAAAACAGGCCGCAACAAAAAAAGATGATGGATATCGGTTTCCGATACCCATCATGCCATTATGCGTCACATGGAGGAGGGAGCTACCACTTACCCGCCATCCCTTCAAGATACCGCGCGGCAGCCTCGGCACAACGTTCGCCGTCCACGGCCGCCGACACTATTCCGCCAGCATAGCCCGCACCCTCTCCGCAAGGGAACAGGCCCGCCATCCCGACATGTTGCAGCGACTCCGCATCACGCGGTACACGCACAGGCGACGACGTACGGGTCTCATCGCCTATCAGCACAGCATCATTCGTCAGGAAGCCGCGCGACTTACGCCCGAACTCCCTGAATCCCTCCTGCAGGCGGCGGGCAACACCCTCAGGCAGCAACTTGTCGATACGCGCGGCATGTATACCCGGGGCATACGATGTCGCAGGCAGCGATGACGAGCCGCGCCCGTTCACAAAATCATGCATCCTCTGTGCAGGGGCACTCTGCGTGCCGCCGGCATCCTCAAAAAAGCGCTGCTCTATCGACTCCTGGAACTTCATCATCTTAAGGCAGCCATAATCATCAAGGCCTGACACATCCTCAGGCAATATCTCTACCACCATCCCCGAATTGGCCCACTTCGTCCCGCGGTTTGAAGGCGACATGCCGTTCACCACCAGCTGTCCCGGCGCACTCGCAGCCGGAATGATAAACCCTCCGGGGCACATACAGAACGAATACACAGCACGCCCGTCCACCCTGGTCAGCATCGAATACTCAGCCGCAGGAAGATATTTACCCCTGCCGGCTGGACTGTGGTACTGTATCCTGTCTATAAGCTCCTGCGGATGCTCCAGCCTGACACCCACAGCAATACCCTTGGCCTCCATGCATATCCCCTTGGACAAAAGCATATTGTATACATCACGCGCCGAATGGCCCGTAGCAAGTATCACCGGACCGCGGTACTCACGTCCGCCGTCCGTCACCACACCCTCGGTCCTCTGCCCTCCGGCATCAATAATCAAGTCTGTCACACGCGCGGAAAAATGCACCTCACCGCCCGCATCAAGTATCGTTTGGCGCATGGCCTTGATCACATCCGGAAGGCGGTCAGTCCCGATATGCGGATGGGCGTCCACCATCACATCATCAGGTGCGCCATGCTGATGGAAAAGCGACAATATCCGGTCCACAGACCCGCGCTTCTTGCTGCGTGTATATAGCTTGCCATCACTGTAAGCACCAGCGCCGCCCTCCCCGAAACAATAGTTTGAATCAGGGTCGACCACCCCTTCACGGGCAATCATCGCCATATCCTTACGGCGCGCATCCACATCCTTGCCCCGCTCCAGCACCACAGGCCTTAACCCGAGAGTTATCAGCCGCATCGCCGCAAAAAGCCCAGCCGGACCGGCACCGACAACTATCACCTGCGGCCTGTCGCCCACATACGGGAAAACAATCTTCTCCGACAGCCTTATAGGCTCATCATCCTGGTCCACAACCACCTTCAGGGCAAGGTTGACCATCACATTCCGCTGACGCGCATCAATGCTGCGGCGGGTCACCACCACATCCTTGATACGGTTGACATCAATGCCAAGCACAGTCGACACCTCAGCCATTAGCCGCATGCCGTTATAGGCGGCCTCCGGACGGAGGCGCATGTTTATCGTTTCAATCATTTGTCTTCAAATTTTTCTTCATTAGCCTTGATTGCATACCTCCTGTCCCCGCGGCGTTCCGAGACCCATATTGTCACACACGCAGTAATGAATGCCAGCATATCCGACCCCGACATGCTAAGCCAGACACCGTCAACGCCCAAAAGCCGCGGCAGCACCCACAGGAAAGGCAACAGGAACAGCAGCTGGCGCGTCAGCGACAGGAATATCGACATCACAGGCTTGCCTATCGACTGGAAATAATTCTGTATCACAATCTGCGCGCCCACCACAGGATACACCATAAAATACAGGCGCGAGCCCGTACGCGCTATCTCCATAAGCTTCTCATCGGTGGTGAACATCGACGTCACCAGGTCCGGGAACACCTCCGTTATCACCCACCCTATCGAAGTGATGGCCACGCCTATCCATACACCCATCTTCAGCGTATGCTTCACACGGTCCCATTGACCGGCGCCCATATTGTAGCCCAATATAGGCTGCATGCCCTGCGTCACACCAAACACGATCATTACAAAAAACATCGTCGTGCGGTTCAATATCCCGTACGCGCCGACGGCAAGGTTGCCATCCACATCATCGCACGACAGCAACGCCTTGTTCAGGAACATCACCACCACACACGCACACAGGTTCATAAGGAACGGCGATAGCCCTATGGCATATATACGCTTTATTATGCCTGGGGCAAACCACTTCCGCCTGAGATCGAAATGCACGAAACTCTTCTTCGACATAAAATGGTGGAGCACCCACACAAAAGCCACCACCTGGCCGCAGAACGTAGCCCAGGCAGCGCCGGCAATGCCCCAGTCAAACACAAAAATAAAAATAGGCGCCAGCACCACATTCACGGCGACCGACAGCAACGCCGAAACCATCGCACGCTTAGGATATCCCGTGGCACGCATCAGGTTATTGAGCCCGATAAACACATAGGTTATAGGCGTCGCATAAAGTATCACACGCATAAAGTCGCGGGCATAGCCTACAGTCTCTTCCGTAGCCCCGAACATATACAGTATCGGGTCAAGGAATATAAGTGTAAGCCCGCCGAACACCACGGCGTGTATCAGGCACATTGTCATCACATTGTTCACCACATCCGTAGCCCGCCCAACATCCTTCTGTCCGAGGAATATCGAACTTATCGCAGCGCCGCCTACAGCCACCAGCGTACAGAAACCCACCAGCAGGTTCATCAGCGGGAACGCGATGGCAAGGCCGGCTATCGCCATCGCCCCTACACCGCGGCCTATGAATATACTGTCAATTATATTATACAGCGATGTGGCCACAGCCGCAATGATCGCCGGCCCTGAATACTGCCACAACAGACGTCCTATCGGACTTGTCCCCAACACCGTAGGCGATGTCTGGGCACTGCTTGATGTTTCCGCCATAATTTTTTAATTTTCTTATTACCCCGATATTAAACTATCTACAATCCTCCCGTTTGCAGCACCTATATATACACTCAATCGGGCCAAGCCAACCGTAGGCAGGCCGAACCCGATATAGAGTATACTTTTACCGATGGCCATCCTTGGCCACCCACTATGTCAGAATGGCAGGTCGTCCGAAGCGTCGGCTGGAGCGACAGCCGGAGGGGGAGGCACTGCCGCGCCGGCAGCGAAAGGCTGCACCGGAGCATCGGCAACACCGCCTGGAGTTACCTTCTCCGCCTTCCATCCGCGGACACTGGTATACCAGCGGCCCATATACTCACGGCTCTCAATGTCAAAGCTCAGGCGCACTACATCTCCGACCGCCAGCGGGTACTGGTCCGCACGTTCGCCAAAAAAGTCGAAATGCACCTTCTTGGGATACGTCTCTTGCGTCTCAAGCACATATTCACGCTTTTTCCAGGGATTACCTGTCGCCTTTGCCACACCCGTTATTTCCGGAAGGGCCACTATGATTTTTCCTTCGATTTCCATTATTGTTACTATTTGTAGATTCAACTGCAAAATTACAAAAATATCCCGGATAAACCCAATCCGCAAAAAATACTGCCTGTAAAAAACACGCCGATTGTCCGTTCCTGAAATAGGTTGACTCGGTTTGTGATGTTTACTGATTGATGTTTCCTCTTTGTCTGTGTGGGGTTGACTGATCGGGATATATCCCTGGGCGGAGTTGACTGAGGGCG
>Ga0073906_1000704_pt1 | contig 58737 bp, 51 predicted proteins | sample Inofromicrocosms_FD_65485 | JGI IMG/M metagenome (GOLD analysis project Ga0073906, IMG submission 65485) | Mouse cecum microbial communities from Vienna, Austria - Inoculum for glucosamine and mucus D2O microcosms | ecosystem: Host-associated > Mammals > Digestive system > Large intestine >...
AAGCCGGACACACTTTTTGAGACTCCCAAAAGTTGGGCCGTACCAACTTTTTGACCTAAAAAGAGCTATATGATCTGGGAGAATGTATGATTCTTAGACACACCTTTTGAGAATTAACCCTGCCTGATACGCAAAAGTGGCGCAAAAGGCGGGTTTGGGGATATAGGAACAAAAGTGTGTAAGGAAGCCTAATCGACCCCGTAGGGATAAGGGGTCTCATGATGGAACTCGGACCATACCAGTCCTTCTCCCCATCTTGCAGGTTCGCCGGTTTCATCGCCTTTGGCTTTGGCGGCTTGCATCCGCCATGCGCGAACCTTGTCGTCGTCGGGGAACGATCTCAGCATCTCCGCGAAGCCCTTGGGGTATTCCGACTCCATATAGCAAAACCAGAATATCGCCTTGATCCTGTGGTCTATATTCATGCCGCGGTGGTTCACAAGCATCCGCCTTATCCGGCCGTTCAGGTTCTCGATCTTGTTGGACATGGAGGGAACCGGCCCGTCTTCAAGGAGCTCTTCGTCCAGGTAGGTGAACAGCGTCCCGGCATTGCAGAGGGCCACAAGGCCCTTTCTGGCCTTCCTCAGCCTCTCATGCCTGTAGTGCTTCTTATCGTCGCCCCGCTCCTTCAAGAACGCTTCGTAGTCGCTGCACCACCTATGGAACGAGGCCAGCCATTCCGCCGATTCCTGAAGCGATCCTATATGCATGAGGTCCTTTGCCAGTGCGTAGAGATCCACTCCCGCCTGGGTCTTGGGACGCGTGGTGGTGCAGCGCCTCACCTGGCAAAACGCATGGAAGGTGCATCTTTGGACCTTCGTGTGCGGCCACGCGGCCCGTCTTGCCTTCTCGATGCCGCCTCCCCCGTCGCAGACGAGAACATCGGGAGGGGCGATGCGCCGCATGAGACAGCCCCAATCCCTCGAGTTCTCGCTTCTGGCGAGATGGCAGCCGATGACGTAATCGTCGGTACAGGCGATGAGGATGACGCATTTTCTGGAGAGCCAGATACCGTCCATGTAGACGACGTGGTGGACCTCATCGCAAATGGGGATGATCGGCCATATCTTCCAGAAGTCGGAGGTCTTCTTGCGGAACAGCCTGGGGTTCATTCGAAGCTCGGACTGGGCGAGCTTGCCGAGGAGCCATCCCGCGAAACGACCCAGCCACTTGGCCCTTGAATCGATCTTGCGCACGGCCGAGGATCCGCACGCGCCGCATCTCCATCTTTGGGTGCCGGCCGAGGTCTTTCCGTTCTTCCTCATCGGGGCGCCGCAGACCCCGCAACGCGGGCTTGCCATCCGAACCTCCCGTCCCAGGCAACTTTTTCTCTGAGAAAGGTTGCCTGAACGGGCATGTTAAGAGGGATCACTACACACTTTTGTGCCTATAGGAGAGTTGGACGGAGACAACTCGGAGCCTCAAGAATCGAAGCTTCAACTGGGAAAACCTAGGAAAATCTTACACACTTTTGTTCCTATATCCCTCAAGAGAAGCGTCGCTCATGCTTGTTAATGCCCTCAAAGCCTTTTCCTGAACTCCAGGTTATGCATCTCGTTTTATTTTCGCGTGATTACGTGTCCAGGAAATCGTTCGGATCCAATCCCTGAAAACAGGACTGCCGTTAAGTCTGCCGAATACAAGTATGATGAAGTCCCAATAGGATGTTCCAGCATTAATACAGTGTTTTATCTTACAATGAAATTGAATAGCGATAGCTATCTTTGGTGTAAGCAACATGGGAAGATGGGGTTTAGCAATGGTTAGGTTGGGTGATGACGAGGTTGTTTTGCTTCAAGCGGAAGATGTGGTTTTTCGCTCTGGTAGCAGGGGGGTATTCGACACATCCGCCCATAGTGGATCTCTCACTTTGACCAACGAGAAAATCATCTTTTCATACTCTGTGGGACTGATAAAGAAGACTGAAGAAACAATCGAAATCGATCTTGAAGATATTAAGATTTTTGAGGGAGTGCTTCAGCTTAAGCCGACCGTTCGCAAAGAAAAGGTAGGGTACGTCTCTCTTGTCGCATACCTTAATAATAAGGAATATGAGTTTGACTTCCTTCAAAAGCACAAGAAGAAGATGCTGCTCTTTGCTAACGAAGCCAACAAAGTCGTTACGGGAGTGCGTGATTGCTGGTCGGTAGAGGATATCGGAGGAAAAAGTATCTCGAAGACTCTTCGCGGTGCTATTGGGACTGCAGCACCTGTTATTTCTGACTTGGCAGATGCGGCAAAGCCGCTTGCGCCTATTGCAGGTGCCGTTATTGGTTCGAAAGCGAAAGTTGCGACTGGAGCAACTGGGATACTGGGAGCTGTAGCTAGTGCGGCTATGAGCAAAAACGATGGTGCTCCTACCTCCGCTCTGCCGGATGTTACTGCAAGCGAAGAGATAAACAGGCGATCTTCGGAGTCTCCCGTGTCTTTGGATGAGCAAATTGAAGCTATACAGAAGCTGAAAGAACTGTGTGATGCAGGTATTCTCACTGACGAAGAATTTCTGACAAAGAAGAAGCAAATCATGGGGCTGTAATCCTGTAGGTGTCAAGTGGCGATTTGCTCGGCGCAAGCTCAGAGCGGCAACCAGGGCGTGGGCCTGGCTCTCGTGGCGGCTGTGAAGGGCTATGCGGCCCGCATCATCATGCCGGACTCGTGTTCCGAGGAGCGCCGGCGCATCATGGAGCACTACGGGGCCGAGGTGGTGCTCGTGCACGATGAGGGCGACATCGGCGCCTGCATTCAGGAATGCATCGCGCTGGCCGCTTCCATGGCCGCCGAGGATGTGCGCGTGTTCGTGCCCCAGCAGTTCGAGAACCGCGACAACGTGGCATCCGCCTTGCGTCTGGCGGCCAAGCTCGGTCCGGGCAAGACGGTGGTAACGCTGGCTCCCGATACCGGCGAGCGTTACTTCTCCACGCCGCTGCTGGCGGGGTAGCCTTCGCCGCCACAGACCAACATCTCCAGGATGAGCTGGCAGCGGGTGCCGATGGGGGTAGTGTTGGCGTCCAGGAAGGCGCGGATCTGGTGGCGGGGCAGCACGAAGGGCTCGATGAGCTCGGCAGCTTCGGGGGCCGCCGCGCCGCCCGGCTCCACGTGGGCGAACACGACGTGCACGTTCTCCTCGGCGAGGCCGGTGGATGAGAATCCCGGCTGGGGAAGCGGGCGCACCGGTACGTCCACGTCGTTGCGCAGGCGGTAGCCCGTCTCCTCGTAAAGCTCGCGGGCCACGGCCTCCTCCAGCGATTCGCCGGCATCCACCAATCCCGCGGGAAGCGAGACGCACCAGCTGTTCAGCGGGTAGCGGAACTCGCGTTCCAGAAGCACCGATCCGTCGGGCAGGATCGGCACGATGCAGACGGCATCGGGTGTGGGAGGCTCGCCGCCGCCGAGTGCGGCCAGGGCTGCGCAGTAGGCCTTGGGCTTTTTGCGCGAGACGCCCTCGTAGGCGTAGGGGCGCCCGCCGGGCATGGTGTAGTGCAGGTGGTACTTGTTGATCCAGCCCGTGGACACGGTCTCGACGGAGGCGAGCTCGGGGGTTGGTGTGGCGGGGAAGGAGGGAAGGGCCTCGCGGGACTCGGCTGCGTCTTCGGGCGCGACGCTGGCCGCTGTCGCGGCCTGTCGGGCGGGGGAAGCGGCCGCTGCGGTGCTTTCGATGTCCGTAAGGCTCGCCGTCCCCGTGGTTGCCAGCACGTCAGCGGTCAGAATCTGCACTCCGACGTGTGCCATATCCGCCAGGTTCGCCCGCTGCACCTCCGGGGTGCGCGACGAGGTGGCGTCGGCGAGTACGGCCACGTTGTAGCCGAGCGCCATCCCATCGTAGGCCGTCGAGCGCACGCAGTTCGGCGTCGTGGTGCCCGCGAGCACGATGGTGTTGATGCCGCGTTTCTGCAGCCGCTCGTGCAAATCGGTGCCGAAGAAGGCCGACCAGCTCGGTTTCACGATAACAGGCTCGTCCTCGCGCGGCGCCAGCTCGGGTGGGCAGGCGAGGCTCTCGGGCCATGCGGCGGACAGCGGCCGGCCGCCTTCCGCCCACGTCCCGTGGCGCACCGCTTCCACGTCGCTGCCGTCGGCGGCGTATTCCCGGCGCACGTGGTAGGCGGCCAGCCCGTGGTCCCGCGCCGCGGCAAGGGCGCGCTTGCAGGCGGGGATCGTGGCGGCGGCGCCGGCGATGCACAGGGGCGAGGCGGGGTCGATGAAGCCCCTCTGCATGTCGATGAGGATCAGCGCGGTGCGGGCAGCGTCGGTCATGGGAGCTCCTTCTTTCAACGGTGTCAACGCGTAGAGGGGGCGCGGGATGCTCTGATCGAGCAAGTTTCGCAGCTGCAACATACGTAGCATGTTGCAAGCGAGGACTGTCTGAGCGAATCAGGATGTCCTGCACCTCCGACCGGCGACGAGTGCGAGAGTGCTATACTGCCACCAATATTCTCACCGTGCAACTGAGAGAAAGGGAACCCCATGATCCTCCTCGGCATCCTCATCGTGCTGCTCGTGCTGCTCGCACCGCAGATCTTCTTCATCGTGCCGCAGCAGAACGTCTACATCATTGAGCGGCTCGGCAAGTTCAACCGCACCGTGGGCGCGGGCCTGAACATCAAGATCCCGTTCTTCGAGACCGTCGCCGCCAAGGTTGACATGCGCACGCGCCAGGAGCAGTTCACTATCGACGCGAAGACCCGCGACAACGTGACCGTCACCATGGCCATTGCCGCCCAGTACCGTGTGAGCGCCCAGCCGGCCGCCCAGGGGCAGCCCTCGGGCGTGTGGCGCAGCTACTACATGCTGGCCAATCCCACGGCCCAGATGCGCTCCTACCTCATCGACGCGCTGCGCTCCAGCGTGCCCCAGTACACGCTGGACGAGGTATTCGACAAGAAGGACGCCATCGCCTCGGATGTGAACCAGACGGTATCGGGCCTCATGGTGGCCTACGGCTACGACGTGGTGAGCACGCTCATCACGGCCATCGACCTGCCGGCCGACGTGGAGCAGTCCATGAACCGCATCAACTCCGCCCAGCGGGAGAAGGAGGCGGCCCAGTCCCTCGCCGAGGCCGAGCGCATCAAGGTGGTCACCGAGGCCCGTGCCCGCGCCGAGGCCATGGAGCAGGCCGGCCGCGGCATCGCCGCCCAGCGCAAGGCCATCGCCGACGGCATCTCCGAGTCGCTCGCGGTCATCAAGAGCTCCGGCGTGTCGGCGGCCGAGGCCAACCAGCTGTTCATCTTCACCCAGTGGACCGACATGATGAGCGAGTTCGCCCGCAACGGCCGCCAGTCCACGGTGGTGCTGCCGAGCGACTTCTCCCAGACGGCGTCCATGTTCGAGCAGATGCTCGTGGCCCAGGAGACAGAAGGCGAAGACGAGTTCGTCATCGTGGAGGAGGAGTCGCGCGCCTAGGTCGGCGCCGTCGTTTTCCGCCGACGCGGACCGTCTTGCCGCGGGCCCGTGCCGTTCGCGTGAATTTTCGCCAGGGGAAGGGAAAAAGGCTCTTGCACGGGACGGGGTGTGGCGATATACTGTCAAATCGCGTCTTTACCAAGATGATTCATAAGACCGAATGTGAGTATAGAGTAGGAAAAGGCAATGGATATCATTCGCGCTATCGAGCAGCAGCAGATCAAGCAGGACCTCCCCGAGTTCAACGTGGGCGACAACGTTAAGGTCCACTACCGCATCAAGGAGGGCAACCGCGAGCGTATCCAGGTGTTCCAGGGCGACGTGATCCGTCGCCAGGGCGCCTCGGTCCGCGAGACCTTCACCGTGCGCAAGATCAGCTTCGCCGTGGGCGTGGAGCGTACCTTCCCGGTGCATTCTCCCAAGATCGAGAAGATCGAGGTCACCCGCAAGGGCGATGTGCGTCGCGCCAAGCTGTACTACCTGCGCAACAAGGTGGGCAAGGCTGCCAAGATCAAGGAGAAGGCGTTCCGCTAGGCCTTGCTTCGGTGTACTGCAAAGGGCTCCTTCGGGGGCCCTTTTTCGTGGGTGAACCCCGATGGCGCGCTTGGGAGCGCGGCGGGGAAGAGGAGCAGGGAGAGGAGCCTGTGTGATCGATCTGACGGTCCCCGAGATTCGGCGTAAGCTGCAGACGGCTTCGGCTGAAGAGTTCGCGGTGCTCGAGCGCTCGCTCGTGGCCGATACGCGCAAGGGCGTGCGCCAGGCAGTGGAGGTGGCTCGGCGTCGTTTGGAGGCCGAGGCCGCCGAGGCGGCCCGGCTGGCGGGGATGTACGCCTTCGAGCGCGAGCTGGCCGCCGAGCGGCGCGGCAGCGTGGTGCTGGGGCTTGACGAGGTGGGCCGCGGTCCTTTGGCTGGGCCGCTGGCCGTGGGCGGCGTGGTACTCGACCATGCCGCCGTCATCTCGGGCCTGAACGACTCCAAGCAAGTGGCACCTGATGATCGCGCGGCCGTGGCCGCGGCGGTGCGCGAGCGGGCGCGGGCCTGGACGGTGCAGTACGTGGAGCCTGCGGATATCGATCGCATGGGCATGACGGCGGCCTTGCGCGAGGCCTTCGGGCGAGCTATTGCCGCCGTGGAGGAGGCGGGCGTGGCTGTGGACGTGGTCCTTCTGGACGGCAACCCGCTCCATGTGGACGAGCGGGAGGTGAACGTGGTGAAGGGGGACGCGAAGTGCGCCTCTATCGCCGCGGCGTCGCTCGTGGCCAAGGTGGCCCGCGATGCGCTCATGGAGGAGTACGACGCGCAGTACCCCGGTTACGGCTTCGCGAGCAACAAGGGCTACGGATCGGAGGGGCACATGGAGGCCATTCGCCAGAAGGGGCTCACGCCGCTTCACCGACGCAGCTTCTGCACCGCTTTCACCCAGGAGTCCCTGTTCTGATTTGGCCGCGATGGGCGCGCCGCTGGGACATTGTTTGCTCTGCAGATTGAAACCGCAGGTCATCGCGATCTGCGGTTTCTTCTTTTAAGGCCTGTTGCCGGAAAGGTGCCGGTGCGATGCGATTGCGGTGCGGTTCGGGGACGGCGCGCCGACGTGTCCCGGACGGCTCGTCGACGGTTCGGGGGCGGTGCCCGGACGGCTCGTTTCGGGACATTCCCGATATCGTTTGACGGTTTTGCGGCAGTAGGCTTGCTCCATCGTTGAAAGGAGCAGCTGATATGGCGAAGAAGAGCAAGAAGCTAAAGGACGAGAAGCGCGCGTCGCGCGGCGGGGTGCTCGTCGAGGAGGCTCGGGCGCAGGACAAGCGCCGGAAGAAGCAGAAGAGAAAAGGGGGAGGAAAGGGAAAGAAGAAGGAGCGGGTGAAAAAGGGGAAGGGGCCTGGCGTGGGTGCAACCGAGAGCGTGTCGATGCCGCGGGGCAAGAGGAACAAGGCTCTGGGCGCGCGAGGGGAGGAGGCTGCCGAGCGCTTTCTCCGCCGCCACGGCTACGAGATACTCGAGCGCAACTGGGTGTGCTTCGCGGGCGAGGCCGATATCATTGCGGCGGATGATCGCGCGCTCGTGTTCGCCGAGGTGAAGACGAGGCGCGGTATCGGCCACGGTTTTCCCGGGGAGGCGGTCAACCAGGCGAAGCGCGAGCGATACGAGCGCATTGCCCTGGCCTATGTCCAAGATCACTGCGTGGGCGAGGTGACGGTGCGCTTCGATGTGATCTCCATCGTGGTGATCGCCCCCGATCGCGCCCTCGTGCGCCATCATCTGGGTGCCTTCTCGGCGGCGTAGCGTCATGCAGTTCGGACAGTGCGCCGTGACGAGCGCGACGGTGCGCGGGGTCGAGGTGATTCCCGTCACTGTGGAGGTGGTGGTCTCGGGAGGCTTGCCCGGCATGGCCATTGTGGGGATGCCCGATGCCGCCATCCAGGAGGCCCGCGAGCGAGTGAAGGCGGCCATACGCGCTGCGGGATTCACCGTGCCCAACGAGAAGATCGTGGTGAACCTGGCCCCGAGCGGTCTCAAGAAGGCGGGGTCGGGGTTCGACCTGCCCATGGCGCTGGGCATTTTGGCGGCTACCCAGCAGATAGACCCAGCCTGGACCAAAGGCGCGCTGTTCGTGGGCGAGCTCTCCCTCGACGGGCGCGTGAGGCCGGTGGCAGGTGCGCTCGCGTGTGCCATCTGCGCGCGCTCCCTCGGTCTCGATTTCGTGTGCGCCGCCGAGAGCGATCCGGTGCCCTTGGATGACGTGCGTATTTTCGCCATCGGCCATTTGGGGAGCGCGGCACGTGAGGGCGGGGCGGCTGCGTGTCTCTCGCGACACCGCCGTGCGCGCGATGTCGCGAGAGGGGCCGCGGCGCTGGATTATCGGGAGGTGGCTGGCCACGAGGTGGCGAAGCGCGCCTTTCAGATTGCCGCCGCCGGCGGCCACGGGCTTCTCATGATGGGTCCTCCCGGCTCGGGCAAGACGATGCTCGCCTCGCGCATGGCCTCCATCTTGCCGCCCCTGGCGCCCGATGAGATGCTGGAGGCGGCGGTGGTGCACTCGGTGGCGGGAGAGCCCATAGAGTCGCTGATCGGCGGGGTACGGCCGTTTCGCCGCCCGCATCACAGCGCCTCTCTGGCGGGGCTGGTGGGAGGGGGCAGCCCCATTCGCCCGGGCGAGATATCGCTCGCCCATCACGGGGTGCTGTTCCTCGACGAGCTGGCAGAGTTCAAATCGTCGGTTCTCCAGGGTATTCGGCAACCATTGGAGGCGGGCGCGGTTACGCTCACCCGAGCCGACGGCAATGTGGTGTTTCCGGCGCAGTTCATGTTGGTGGCGGCCAGCAACCCGTGCCCGTGCGGATACTACGGCGACGATGATCATGCGTGCACATGCACGGTGCCTCAGATTCGCACGTATCAGAACCGCATCGGCGGTCCGCTCATGGACCGGATCGACTTGCATCTGGACGTGCGGCGCATACCGCCGGCGCAGGTGCTCGCCTCGGGGACGGGAACAAGTTCCGACACGCTGCGCGAGGGCGTTATGCGCGGTCGGGCCTTCGCCTCGTGGCGCTGTTCCCAAGAGGAGGGCGCGCAGGTTCGGGTTGCAGCTGATCGTTTTCGCATGACCGATGCCGCCCAGTCGTTTCTGGTATCGGTGGCGGAGCTGCACTCTATGAGCGGGAGGGCGATCGTGCGTACGTTGTCGGTGGCCCGCACGATCGCCGATATGGCCGAGTCAGAAACGGTAGACGAGGAGCATGTGGCCGAAGCGGTGGGGTATCGCGTTCGCGATGGAATAGGAGGATGTTGAGATGCCGGTGCGATCGATGAAATTGAGCGGGGAGCGGTTCGAGATCACCGCCCGTGACACAGTGTTCCCCGAGCTTTTGAGAGCTATTCCAAAGCCGCCGACCCGCTTGTACGGCATCGGTGATCCGGCGGCGCTCAAGGCTGGGCTGGCGGTTGTGGGCGCCCGTCGGGCGACGCCCTATGGGCGCGGTGCGGCCAAGCGCTTTGCGGCCATGGCGGCGGCACGGGGTATTGTCGTCGTGTCCGGGGGCGCTCGTGGATGCGACGCCGTGGCCCATGAGGCCGCCTTAGCCGCGGGCTCGCCGACGGTGGCGTTTCTCGGGGGAGGGTGCGATCAGGTGTATCCGGCCGAGAACGCCGGCCTCTTCCAGCGTATCGTCGACGGAGGCGGGGCCGTTGTGTCGGAACGGCCATGGGATTTTCCGCCCCAGCCTTACACATTCCGCGAGCGCAATCGGCTTATCGCCGGCATGACGCGGGCGACGCTCATTGTGGAAGCCGGACTGCCGTCGGGCACCTTCTCCACGGCCGATGAGGCCCTCGCGGCCGGCCGCGAGGTGTGGGTCGTGCCCGGCTCCATCACCTCGGAGAACTCGCGGGGAGCGAACCGGCTGCTGTACCAGGGCGCGCTTCCCATTGTGGACGACGATGCCTTCGCAGATGCGCTGTTCACCACGTACGGCTGCCTGAAGGAGCCTGCCGATGGCACTGAGCGGCGTGATGGCGGCCGCGAGGGGACGCCGCGCAGCCGCGAAGAGGAAATGCTCGCGGCTTTGCGCGCGGAGCCTCTCGGCATGGAGGCGCTCCGCGCCCTTGCGAAGGAGTACGGGCCTGCGGAGGGAGACAACCTGACCTGGCTTATGGTGTGGCTTACCAGGGCGCAGCGCGACGGGCTCATCGCCCAGTACCCCGACGGGCGCTACGGGCCTCGAGTCTGCGCGGCAGAGAGGCGGGGGCGGTGAATCATGCGCTTTCCGCGTCGTGGGGCGCGCAGGCCCGATTGACGGGCGTGGAGGTGCCGCTATTTGGTATCCTTCTGGGCTATGACTTACCACGTGACCATAGTAGGCGGAGGCCTTGCCGGCAGCGAGGCGGCGCTCGATCTCGCGAATCGCGGGATAGCGGTGCGGCTGCTGGAGATGAGGCCGCAACGCCAAACCCCCGTGCATCACTCCGACGGCCTGGCCGAGCTCGTGTGCTCCAACTCGCTCAAGAGTACGAAGCCCGACAGTGCGGCGGGGCTGTTGAAGCAGGAGCTCGCCGTTCTGGGATCGCCCCTCATGGCCGCGGCACAGGAGTGCGCCGTGGCGGCGGGCGGTGCGCTCGCGGTGGATCGGACGCTGTTCTCCCGGTCGATCACCGCTCAGGTCGAAGGTCATCCCCTGATCGAGCTGGTGAGGGAGGAGGCGCGCGACGTGGAGTCGCTGGCGAGCGGTGCCGATGCTCTCGTGCTCGCGAGCGGGCCGCTCACTTCCGACGCGTTGTCGTCCTCGCTTATGGGCCTGACGGGGAGAGATGCCCTGGCCTTCTACGACGCCGCGGCTCCGGTGGTGATGGCGGATTCCATCGATTTCGAGAAGGTGTTTCGCCAGAGCCGCTACGAAGAGGCGGCCTTGGGCGGCGACTACCTGAACGCGCCTTTCGCGAAAGAGGAGTACGAGCGTTTCATCGACGAGCTGCTCGGCGCCGAGCGCGTCATCGCGAAGGACTTCGAGACCCGCGAGCTGTTCCAGGCATGCCAGCCGATAGAGGAGATAGCCCGATCTGGCAGGGACGCGCCGCGCTTCGGCAGCCTGAAACCGGTGGGATTGACCGATCCGCGCACGGGGCGCCGTCCGTGGGCGGCCCTGCAGCTGCGCGCGGAGGACGCATGCGGCCAGAGCTACAATCTGGTGGGCTTCCAGACCAACCTCACCTTCCCCGAGCAGCGTCGCGTGTTCCGGATGATTCCCGGCTTGGAGCAGGCGGAGTTCGCGCGTTACGGCGTCATGCACCGCAATACGTTCATCGACGCTCCGCGCTTGCTCGACGATCGGGGGCGTCTGCAAACCCCCGGGGCCGCCGCGCTCGGCGTGCCGGTGTATGTGGCCGGGCAGCTTGCCGGCACCGAGGGCTATTGCGAGGCCATTCGCTCGGGACTGCACGTCGCCGTCGCCGTGACGGCCGATTTGCGGGGTGTCGAGCTGCCCGCGCTGCCCCCCGAGACGGTGTACGGGGCACTCATGGCCTACGCGACCGATGAGGCGACGACCGACTACCAGCCCATGCATGTGAACTTCGGTATCATGCGTCCGCTCGACCCGCCGGTGCGCAACAAGCGCGAGCGCTACGGCGCCTATGCCGCGCGGGCCAATGCGGCATTGGAGGACTATCGGCTCGCGTTGGCAAATGCGGGGCTGATGGCCTGATGGGCCGTGAAGTCGACCCGCCGGCGCCGTCGGGCGCCCGCATCCCCCGCGTCGATGCCGATTCGCCCTCGCGGGAGAAGCCTGCGGCCGATACGGCGATCCCCGGTGCCGACGACGTCGAGCGATTCTGCGAGGCGCTGACCGTGGAGCGGGGGGCGTCTCCCCATACGGTGCGCGCCTATCGCGACGATATCTTCGCCTACCTGCGGTGGGCGCAGCGGTGCGCACACGAGCCCTATACGGTGACTTATCGCCAGATGAGGCGCTACCTGGCCGAGCTCGATCAGGCACGGTACGCGCGTACGACTATCAAGCGGCATCTGTCGGCTCTGCGGTCCTTCTTTCGGTGGCTCAACAAAACGGGTCGGGCAAACACCGATCCGGTGAGCGTGGTGCAGGCTCCCAAGGGGGAGCGCCATCTTCCGAAGACCATCTCGGGAGCCGATATGGTGACGCTGCTCGGCGTGTTCGGCGAGGAGGATGCCTTTGGCGAGCCGCGCGAGCAATCGGCGGCTGATATGCGGGATCAGGCCATTTTGGAGTTCCTGTTCTCGTGTGGTGCCCGCGTATCCGAGGCATCGGGCCTCTTGGTCAAGTGGGTCGACTTCCCCTCCTTGGAAGTGAAGGTGTTCGGCAAAAGGTCCAAGGAGCGCATTGTGCCGCTATCGCGCACCGGAGCCGCCGTTATGGAGCGCTATCTGACCGAGGCGCGCCCGCAGCTTCTGGGCGGCAAGGAAAGCGAGTTTTTCTTCGTGTCGAATCGGGGCAACCAAATGAGCGCCGACTCTATACGCAAGATGTTCAAGCGGGCGCTGCGCGAGGCCGGTCTCGACGAGAGCCTCTCGCCCCATGCGATGCGGCACACCTTCGCCACCGATCTGCTCGACGGGGGAGCGGATCTTCGCAGCGTGCAGGACATGCTGGGCCATGCGAGTTTGTCCACCACCCAGATCTACACGCACGTGAGCCCCGATCGCCTGAAGCAGGTGCACGGCTTGGCCCATCCTCGGGCCTAGGAACGGCGGATCTCTCGGGGCCCTTACCGCCGTGCCGTCGTCTTCTTGCTCGCCGTCATGGGCGAGCGCGGCTAATTTACGTCGTGCCAACGGGGATGTTCCGCATTGCTTTCAGCCTCGTGGCGCCCTTGCTACGGTTGACGTCCGCGCCCAACGATGACGGAAATCCCATGGGAAAATCTCCCTGTAGGTTCTTACAGGGGGCCGACCAGACCGGCGGCCGCCCTTACCGAAGGGAGGAGCCATGAGTCGCAAGAAGGCAAAGATACTGTTCTGGGCAGCGCTCGTCGTGCTCGCCTATATCCCTTATCTCATGCAGTCGGCCAGCCACGTTATTATGTAAGCTTCGGCGCTTCAGCTGCCGCGCCTGTGTCCGCAGGGGGCAAGGCGGCTCTCGTGTGTCGCCTTTCCGCGTATGTCGGATCTGAAAATTGGTATAGTGGGATGCGAGCTCCCCGCCCAAGCACCCGGTTGCTGCTGTGCGGGTAGGGCGATTCGAAACCGACCATGAATTTGGAGCACGATGCGAACCCATCTCATCCAGCCGATTGCCGCATTGGTGTTGCGGGGATTGCCCCCGGCATGCGTCCTCGCCCTTGCGGCTGTGCTCGCGTGGGGGCTTGCCGGCTGTCAGGCGGGCGGCGTGGGCGGGGAGGATGCGTCCTCGAAGGAACAGGTGCTCGCCGAGCCTGTGAGCAAGGAGACGATGGAATCGTTGCGGGAGATCTCGGGGGAGGGCGCTGCCTCGGATATTCCCGTAGCCCCTGCTCCCGACATCGAGGTCGCTCCTGATGTCACGTCCGCCGCGGATGACGAGGCGGAGAAGGGCGTTGCGGAGTCGGGCGAGTCCGACGAAGCCGTCTCTAGCGACGAGGGAAAGGGCGGGCTTCCATCTGCGGCCGACCTGTCCATCATCGAAGACTACCGAGCCGGGTTCGACCATGGCCCGAAGCCGGCCGCCTTCCAGAAGTACATCGTGCTGCACGATACGGAGAGCGATTCCGATGCAGCCGCCATCATCGATTGGTGGGATGGCAACGGCAACCAGGTGGCTGCGCATTTCATCGTGAACCGCGACGGCACCATCTGGCAGTGCGTGCCGCTCGACCGCATCGCGCACCACGCAGGCTATGGCGATGCGGGCCATAACGACCGCTACGGCATCGACGAGGACGGCCGCGACGACATGGCCGGCTCGACACCCATCGGCGGTGATTTCGCCGATTACGCCATGAACGCCTGGTCGGTGGGTATCGAAATGGTGCACGTGGGCGGCGAGGGCGACTATCCCGAGGAGCAGCTTCGGGCGGTGGACGATCTGATCGCCTATATCGACGCCTCTTTCGGCTTCGAGAGCGAGATCATCGATCACAAGGCGTGGCGCTCGGGCAATTCCGACACCTCTGCCGAGTTCGCCGATTATTTGGAGAGCTATCGCGCCACGCGAAAGCACGCGTAGGCTTTGGGGCACGGACGGTTTCCGCAGTCGGTCGGCGGCGGTGAATCGCCTGCGTGCCGACGGTTTGCGGGGCTGTTTCATCGCTGAGCGGCAAACTTCTCATTCCCTCTTGAATTCCCTGGGCGCGGGGTTCATACTGCTCGCACCATCTCGGGTACGACCCGTGGAAGGCGACAGGCTGGCTCGTCGATTCATGGAGGAAGAGGATGCACAAGGCTCAGCTCACCAATGCGCAGTCGCTGCGCGGTTTTCTGCTCGCGACCTTCGCGTTTCTGGCTATTTTCGCCTCGACGGCGGTGCCCATTCCGCTGTACGCCGACTACCAGGCGACCATCGGGCTCACCACGGCCGATATCTCCAATACCATGTTCACCTACCTTACCGGCGTGACCCTCACCCTGCTTCTGGCCGGGCGCATCTCGGACTCCTTCGGGCGCGTGCCGGTGACGAGCCTCACCATCATGCTCGCCATCTTCGGCTGCATCCTGTTCCTGCGCGCGGAAAGCGGCGTCGATGTGCTCGCTGCCCGCTTCGTGCAGGGCCTCGCGGCCGGCTTCGGCATGAGCGCCGTCTCCTCCCTCGTCATCGACTGCGTGGGGGAGCGCCACCTCAGCTGGGGTTCCACTGTGGCCAGCTGCGGCGCCATGTTCGGCATCATGATCGGCTCAGTGGGCGTTGGCGTGCTCTACGGCATGGTTCCCGACCTGACCGTTGTCTACGGCACGATGATCCTCTTCTTGGCCGTGTGCCTGTTCCTCGTGAACTTCGTCCACGAGCCGCTGGACCGCACCGCCTCGCTGCGCGCCACCATTCGCCCGCGCGTGTTCGTGCCCCGGGACTGTCGGCGCCTGTTCGCGGCGGTGGCCGTGGTGTACCTGTCCACCTGGATGGTGAGCTGCTTCTTCCAGTCCTTCGCATCGCCCATCGCCTATACCTGCTTCGGGGAGACCTCGCCTCTGGCCGGCTCCGTCATCCTGGCCCTCGTCATGGCACCGAGCGTGCTCGGCGGCCCCCTTGTGCAGAGGCTCGATCCGCGCCGTGCGCTCGCGGCGGCCATGATGATCTCGCTCGGCTGCACGGCCGCCCTCGCGCTGGCAGTGGGCGCACGGGCGGAGCTCGCCTTCATGGGGGTCTGCGCGGTGTTCAGCGTGGCTTCCGGCGCGGCGCTCGCCACGGCGCTGCGCATGCTGCTCTTGGAAGTGAACGTGCTGCAGCTGTCGGCCATCCTATCCTCGGTGAATCTTGTGGCCTATGCCGGCTCGGCGGTGACGGGGCTCGTGTGCGGCGCGCTTCTGGGCGCGACGTCCTACGCGGCGGTGTTCGCCGTCATGGCCTTCGTGCTGGCGGCGGCCTGCGTCTTCGTGTTCTCCGCGGCGCGCACCGCGCCTGCGCGCCGGAAGTCGAAGCGGCTTACCTTGGCCCATTTCCACCGGAAGTGCGGCACGGCGATGCCGGCGTCCGAGGATACCTCTGCTGGCGCCTCTGAAGACCTCCCGGCGCCGATGCTCTCCTGATAGGCTTTCGCTTGCAGGCAGCTCTGGCGGCTTCGGTTCTGCCGGAGGGCGAACAGACTGCGAAGATTCCATGAAGGCGAACAGAAGTTCCCTTTAAGGCTGGCGTTTCTGCGCGCGGCCCCCTAAAATAACCTGCGAAAACAAGAATCAATGCAGCGGGTGGCCCCTCGGGGGCGCCCGCTGTGTTACGTCCGCGAAGGAAACGAAGCGATCCATGGCCAACGAAATCGTCATCAAGGGCGCCCGCGAGCATAACCTCAAGGACGTCGACCTCACTATCCCCCGTGATGAGCTGGTAGTCATTACGGGGCTTTCCGGCTCGGGCAAGTCGAGCCTGGCCTTCGACACCATGTACGCCGAGGGCCAGCGCCGTTATGTGGAGAGCCTCTCCAGCTACGCCCGCATGTTCTTGGGACAAATGTCCAAGCCCGACGTGGACTCCATCGACGGACTTTCCCCGGCCGTGTCCATCGACCAGAAGACCACCTCGAAAAACCCTCGCTCTACCGTGGGCACCACCACCGAGATCTACGACTACCTGCGCCTGCTGTTCGCACGGGTGGGCGTGCCCCACTGCCCGGAGTGCGGACGGGAGATCAAGAAGCAGACCACCGACCAGGTGACCGATGAGATTCTGCGCCTGGGCGACGGGGCCCAGGGCGAGGCCACGAAGGCCATCCTCATGGCACCGGTAGTGGCCGGCCGCAAGGGCGAGTTCACCAAGCTCTTCGCCGACCTGCAGAAGGAGGGCTTCTCCCGCGTGCGCATCGACGGCGAGATCGTGAAGATGACCGGCGAGCCCATCACGCTGAACAAGAAGATCAAGCACTTCATCGACGTGGTGGTGGATCGCGTCACGCTGAAGGAGTCGGCCACAAGCCGCATTGCCGAGGGCGTGGAGCTGGCCTGCAAGCTGGCGAGCGGACGCGTGCTCGTGCAGGTGCTCGGGCCCGACGGCGCACCGCTCGGCGAGGCCGGCGGCACCTCCTCGGGGGCCACGGGCGGGCTTGGGGAAGGGGAGCACCTGTTCTCGCTGGCGCTGGCGTGCCCGGAGCACGGCCACTCCATGGACGAGCTGCAGCCCCGCGACTTCTCCTTCAACGCCCCCTACGGTGCCTGTCCCGATTGCCTCGGCATCGGCAGCCGCGACGAGGTGGACGCGTCGCTTGTGGTGCCCGATCCGTCCCTTACCCTGAACGAGGGGGTCATCGCTCCCTTCAAGAGCGGCAACTACTATCCCCAGGTGTTGCGCGCCGTGGCCGAGCACGTGGGCACCGATGCCGACACCCCCTGGGAGGATATGCCGAAGAAGGCGCAGAAGGCCATTATGAACGGCCTGGGGAATGAGAAGGTGCGGGTGGACTACCGCACCGTGGACGGCCGCGACACCTATTGGTACATCGAGTGGGAGGGCGTGCTGGCCGCGGTGAAGCGCCGCTACACCGAGGCTCAGTCCGATGCCCAGCGCGAGAAGCTGGCGGCCTACTTCGCCACGGTGCCCTGCGAGACCTGCGGGGGCAAGCGCTTGAAGCCGGAGATCCTCGCCGTTACCGTGGACGGCAAGTCCATCCACGATGTCACCGAGATGTCGGCGGCCGAGTCGCTGGCCTTTTTCGAGGGGCTATGCTTCACCGGCCAGGCGGCTGTCATCGCCCTGCCCATCGTGAAGGAGATTCGCGAGCGTCTGCGCTTCCTCGTGGACGTGGGGCTCGACTACCTCACGCTGGAGCGGGCCACGGCCACGCTCTCGGGCGGCGAGGCCCAGCGCATCCGGCTCGCCACCCAGATCGGCGCCGGGCTCATGGGCGTGCTCTACATTCTGGACGAGCCCTCCATCGGATTGCACCAGCGCGACAACGAGCGGCTCATCGCCACCTTGGAGCGTCTGCGCGACCTGGGGAACACCGTGGTCGTCGTGGAGCACGACGAGGACACCATCCGCGCGGCCGACTTCGTGGTGGACATGGGGCCGGGTGCCGGCGAGCACGGTGGTGTGGTTATCGCCGCGGGCACCCCGGCCGAGGTCATGGCCGCGGAGGGCTCCATCACCGCCGACTACCTGGCGCGCCGCCGCCGCATCGAGGTTCCTGCTTGTCGTCGCCGCCCGGGCCGCGGCTCGGTGAAGATGACCGGGGCCTCCGAGAACAATCTGAACAACGTCACGCTGGAGGTGCCCATCGGCACGCTCACGGTCATCACGGGCGTGTCCGGCTCGGGCAAGAGCTCGCTTATCACCGATACGCTGGCGCCGGCGCTTGCCAACCGCCTGAACCACGCCCATCGCCGCACGGGACCCTATCGCAAGATTACCGGGTTGGATAAGCTCGACAAGGTCATCAACATCGACCAGAGCCCCATCGGGCGCACCCCGCGCTCGAACCCGGCCACCTACATCGGACTCTGGGACGACATCCGCGCCCTGTTCGCCAGCACGCAGGAGGCCAAGGCCCGCGGCTACGCGCCGGGGCGCTTCTCCTTCAACGTGAGCGGCGGCCGCTGCGAGGCCTGCAAAGGCGACGGCCAGATCAAGATCGAGATGCACTTCCTGCCCGATGTGTACGTGCCCTGCGAGGTGTGCAACGGCGAGCGCTACAACCGCGAGACGCTGCAGGTGACCTACCGCGGCAAGAACATCTCGGAAGTGCTCGACATGACCGTGGAGGATGCCCTGCACTTCTTCGAGAATATCCCTGGCATCAAGCGCAAGCTGCAGACGCTCTTCGACGTGGGCCTCGGATATATCCGCCTCGGCCAGCCGGCCACCACGCTCTCGGGCGGCGAGGCCCAGCGCGTGAAGCTCGCCAGCGAGCTGCAGAAGCGCCAGAGCGGCAAAACCTTCTACATCTTGGACGAGCCCACCACGGGCCTGCACTTCGAGGACGTGCGCCAGCTGCTCGAAGTGCTCCAGCGTCTGGTAGATGCCGGCAACACCGTGCTCGTCATCGAGCACAACCTGGACGTCATCAAGTGCGCCGACCACATCGTGGACCTGGGCCCCGAGGGCGGCGACCGCGGCGGCACCATCATCGCCGCGGGCACGCCCGAGGAGGTGGCGAAGGTGGAGGGCTCCTACACCGGCCACTTCGTCGCCCGCATGCTTGAGGAGGCAAAGCTGCCGCCGGTGGCCTAGGGCCGGGGTTCTCTCCGGTCCGTATGGGGCAACCGGGGATGCCGGTATCGGGAAACGCGGGACAGTTCTACCGGGGTAGGGCTGTCCCGCCTCGCGCGGGTATCCGGAAAGGTCGCTCCTGTTCAGATATGGAGCCTTGGGCCCCGTCGCGAATGCCGCGGCGGGGCTTCGCTATAATGGTGCGCTATGAAGAAGCGTACCCGGGAAAAAGTGGCCCTGCTGGTATTCGCGTTGCTCGTCGTATTGGGGGGCAGCGTGCTCTTGCGCTATTTCGAGACCGGGCGCACCTTCAACGTGGCCGCCACCGGGGTGGACGATGTGTTCGGCCAGATGCAGGGCTATACCGCCATCGTCTTCGACGGCACCTACGATCCCATGGACGCCCTAAGGCCCGCGGTTGATGTTACGAGCGAAGGGGAGGAGGCGCCCGCGAGCGTGGGGGCCATGGTGCTCTCGGAGCTCTCGCGTCTGCCGCTGGCCCTGCGGGAGCGGCCGGTGTACGCCTCCGATGTGCGCAGCCTGTACCTGGACAAGGGCGCCGGCGTCGTTACGCTGGACATCGCCGATCCCTCTCGGTACGAAAAGCCGGTGATTCTCATGGCGGGCGACCGCAAGGTGGGCGTGGTGTACGTGGATTACTACGCGTCAAAGAAGCGTCTTGCCACCCTGCAGAAGGAGATGACCGACGCCGGTGCCCAGTCGCTTATCTGCCTGGTGCCGCGCCTGTCGTGTCTGGCTACGCCCGACGGCTTCCAGACGATCATCGTGACCGACGACTCGCAGGCCGAGCCCGGCTCGGGCGAAGGGAGCGAGGGCGTGCACATCATGTACGCCCCCGAGCGCGAGCAGGTGGGCGTGGTGCTGCTCACCGCCCTGAACGTGCCCTCCTCGAAGGTGTACTCGGCGTTGTAGGGAAGCGCTTCGCGCTCCGATCCCCCTCTGACTGCTTGTCATCCGGCGCCGTTTGCTGGATGATCGCGGCGTCTCGCTCGGGTCTTTGTTTCGGCTCAGTTAATAACTCATCGTTTTGGAAAAGCCGCGTCCTATAATGCGGCCAGAAGCCAGCGGGCGTGCGCGCGCCGCGGCACCCCGACACGTCAAGGAGGTCCGCATTGAGTTACGTCGAGAACGTCATTGAGCAGGTGAAGGCTAAGAACGCCGAGCAGCCCGAGTTCATCCAGGCCGTCACCGAGGTGCTCCAGTCCCTGGAGCCGGTCATCGAGGCCCATCCGGAATACGAGCAGGCCTCCCTCCTCGAGCGCATCGTGGAGCCTGAGCGCGTGGTCATGTTCCGCGTGCCCTGGGTGGACGATAGCGGCAAGGTGCAGGTCAACCGCGGCTTCCGCGTGCAGTTCAACAGCGCCATCGGCCCCTACAAGGGAGGCCTGCGTCTGCACCCGTCGGTGAACCTGGGCATCATCAAGTTCCTCGGCTTCGAGCAGATCTTCAAGAACAGCCTGACCACCCTGCCCATGGGCGGCGGCAAGGGCGGCTGCGACTTCGACCCGAAGGGCAAGTCCGACATGGAGGTCATGCGCTTCTGCCAGTCCTTCATGACCGAGCTGGCCCGCCACATCGGCGCCGACACCGACGTGCCGGCCGGCGACATCGGCACGGGCGCCCGCGAGATCGGTTACATGTTCGGCCAGTACAAGAAGATCAAGAACGTCTTCGAGGGCGTGCTCACCGGTAAGGGCCTCTCCTTCGGCGGCTCGCTCGCCCGCACTGAGGCCACCGGCTATGGCCTGGTGTACCTGGTGCAGGAGCACTTGAAGTGCACCGGAGACAGCTTCGAGGGCAAGACCGTCTGCATCTCCGGCTCTGGCAACGTGGCCATCTACGCGACGCAGAAGGCCCAGCAGCTCGGCGCCACGGTGGTCACCCTGTCCGATTCCACCGGCTGGATCTACGACCCGGCGGGCATCGATGTGGAACTGGTCAAGCAGATCAAGGAGGTGGAGCGCGGCCGCATCTCCGAGTACGCCGCCCGCCGCGAGGGCGTCACCTACCACGAGGGCCGCGGCGTGTGGGTCACCCCCTGCGACATCGCGCTGCCCTGCGCCACCCAGAACGAGGTCATGATCGACGACGTGAAGGCGCTCGTGGCCAACGGTTGCAAGATCCTCGCCGAGGGCGCGAACATGCCCACCACCCTGGACGCCACCGAGTACCTTCAGGAAAACGGCGTCGTGTTCTTCCCCGGCAAGGCCGCCAACGCCGGTGGTGTGGCCACCTCGGGTCTGGAGATGTCCCAGAACTCCGAGCGCCTGTCCTGGACCTTCGAGGAAGTGGACGCGAAGCTCAACGGCATCATGGTGAGCATCTACCACGCCATCGATGACGCCGCCCGCCGTTACGGCCACGAGGGCAACTACGTCATGGGCGCCAACATCGCCGGCTTCGAGAAGGTCGCCGACGCCATGATGGCCCAGGGCATCGTGTAAGGGTTCTGCCCGAGCGGCTCCGTTGATAGCATGCATGAGAAAAGCCCTGTTGATCGGGGCTTTTCCTGCGTTTCGGCTCGTTTTGGAACGCGAGGGCGTCAGGCGGCTGCGTCGGCCGCTGTGGCCGAGCATTCCAGCATGCACCAGTACGCCGCTGGTCGGTCCGATGCGCTTGACGACGCCCGCATCGCCGAGCTTATCGGCGCGGTGCGTTCTGCACTCGACGAGGGCCGCGCCGCAGAGGCGCCTTCGGTGCCCGGGAAGCGGCCCTACGTGAAGGAGGGCGCGGTGCCGCTCGCGCCCAAGTACGCGGAATCGTGCCGCCGCTGCGGGCGCTGCGTGGAGGCGTGTCCCGTTGAGGCAGTGGACGCGACGACCCTCAAGACCGACAAGGGTATCTGCATCGCCTGCATGGGCTGCGTGGCGGTATGCCCTGATCGCGCCCGCACGGTGAACGGCCTTCTGGTGAAGGCGGCGGCGCTGGCCATCAAGAAGCAGGAGGGGGCCGCAAGGAGGCCGAGCTGTTCTCGGTTGCGTGAGCCTAGCTCCCTGCACGCCTGTGATGCAATGACGCGTTCAATAGGGCCGGCTCTCCCTGTCGTTGCGAATGGTAAAATGTTCCTTAAGGAAAGTGCTCGCGCGGATAATGAGACGAGGAGGCAGCTATGCTTGCAGTCGCCGAAATCGCTGATGGAGTGAAGGAAGTTGCCGCAGATTACCCTGTCGAGCGCATCGAGCTTTTCGGTTCATATGCGCAGAATCGCGCTACCGACAACAGCGACGTCGACCTGCTGGTCGAGTTTACTTCGCTGGCGGTCTCTCTGCTGACGCTTTCGTCCCTTCGGCGAAATCTGGAGAACAGACTCGGTGTCTCGGTCGATCTTGTTCATCTTCCCTTGCCCGAGGGGTCTTTTCTCGATGTGGGCGAGACGGTGATGCTCTATGAGCGATAAGAATCTCGTTGTTCTTAAGAAGATCCTCGAAGAAATGAGCATCGCGCACTCGCTTCTCGGTATGCACGACGTTGACTCTTTCATGGAAGACGAGATGGCAAAGCGAGCTGTGTGCATGACGGTTATCAATGTCGGCGAGCTTATCAAGAATCTCGACATGGATTTTCGAGCCGACAATCCCGAAGTGCCGTGGAGGGACATGGCGGGCTTCCGTGATATCGCTGCCCACAAATACCAGACGTTGAGAATGGACGATGTGTATGTGACCGTGGCCGACGAGTTCCCCTCCATTGCGAAAGATATTCGGATGATTTGCGAAAGAGCCGAGGGGGAGGACGAGGCGAGGGACGATCGATGACGATTCAGGAGGATATCGAGACGTTCCTCGCCTTACATGCCGATGAGGGCTACCGCGCGTTTCAGGCGAAGCTCATACCGAATATCGACCCTGGTTCTATCATAGGCGTGCGCACGCCCGATCTGCGGAAGTTCGCGAAGAGGCTCGCCCGGCGCTCCGACGTGGACGAGTTTCTGGCGATGTTGCCCCATCGCATTTTCGAGAAGGCGCAGCTGCACTCGTTCGTCATCGTGCAGGAGCGCGACTTCGGTCGGCTGGTTGCGCAGATGGAGCGCTTCCTGCCCTTTGTGGACAACTGGGCCACGTGCGACCAGCTGTCCTGCCGCGGGCTTGCCGTCGACCCCGATGCCGCGCTGGCGAAGGTTCGCTCGTGGCTGGAAAGCGACCGCGAGTACACGGTGCGCTTCGCCATCGGGGTGCTCATGCAGCTGTTCCTCGACGAGCGGTTTCGGCCAGAGCACTTCGCATGGGTCGTCGGAGTTTCTCGCCCGGAGTACTACGTGAACATGATGCGGGCGTGGTACTTCGCCGAGGCGCTGGCGAAGCAACCTGCCGCTGCCGAGGAGGTTATCGTCTCGGGAGTTCTCGACGTATGGACGCACAACAAGGCCATCCAGAAGGCCGTGGAGAGCCGCCGCATTTCCCCCGAGCAGAAGGAGCGTCTGCGCGCCCTGAGGCGGCGGCTCTCTTGAGCGGACGGGCTCCCGCGTGCGCCGCGCCGAAATACCCGAGAATATGAGAAGCGAACTGATGTTCCATGATATACTGCGGTCATGGAACAAGAGCGCACATACGTTTGCATCGATCTGAAGAGCTTCTACGCCTCGGTGGAGTGCGTCGCGCGCGGGCTCGACCCCATGACGACCAAGCTCGTGGTGGCCGATCCCACGCGCTCGGAGATGACCATCTGTTTGGCGGTAAGCCCCGCTATGAAGGCGGCCGGCGTGCGTAATCGCTGCCGGCTCCACGAGATTCCGAAGGGGATGGAGTTCATCACCGCGCGCCCGCGGATGCGGGCCTACATGGCCGCCTCGGCCGACATCTACGGGGTGTATTTGCGCTACGTGAGCCCCGATGACATCCACCCGTACTCCATCGACGAGTGCTTTATCGACGCGACGCCCTATCTGGAGCTCTACGCCGTGGACGCCCGCGGCTTCGCGAACACGCTGCGGGACGCCGTGCGCGCCGAGACGGGCATCCCCGCCACCGTGGGCATCGGCCCGAACCTCTTCCTTGCGAAGGTGGCCCTCGATATCGCGGCGAAGCACGCGCCCGACGGCATTGGCGAGCTGGACGCGCGCTCCTTCCGCGAGCAGATCTGGCCGCACCGGCCCATAGCCGACATCTGGAACATCGGGCCGGGCATCGCGCGGAGGCTGGCAAAGTACCGCGTGTTCGACCTGCGCGGCGTGACCGAGGTGGATCCCGATGTGCTCTACGGCGAGTTCGGGGTGAACGCCGAGTACCTCATCGACCATGCCTGGGGCTTGGAGCCCTGCACCATTGCCGAGATAAAGGCCTACGAGCCCGAGACGAGCTCGCTCATGAACGGGCAGATTCTGCCCTGCGGCTACAGCTTCGACGACACCCTCGTGGTCCTGCGCGAGATGGTGGACGACACGGTACTCGATCTGGTGGACAAGCACCTGGTGACCGATCATATCTCGCTGCATGTGAGCTATAAGCGCGACGCCCAGCGCGATGGCGAGGCCGCAGGCGAGCTTTTCGAGGGGGGCCACGGCCTGCGGAGGGCCGACGGTCGCAGCGGGCCGCATGGGGGAGGGTCGCGCAAGATTCCCGAGCGCACGAACTCCTTCGCGAAGCTGTTTGGGTACGCGGAGGCGCTCTTCCGCGAGACGGTGGACCCGGCGCGCACCATGCGTAAGATCAGCGTCGGGTTCGGCAACCTGGTGGACGAGGACCTGGCCACGGTGGATTTGTTCACCGACGTGGAGGCCGCTGCCCGCGAGCGGCGGCGCCAGGAAGCGGTGCTGGCTGTGAAGGGGAAGTTCGGGAAGAACGCCCTTATCAAGGGCACGAGTTTGAGGGAGCACGCCCTCGGCCGCGAGCGCAACGAGATGGTAGGGGGGCATCATGGCTAGGGAAGAGGCCGCTGCGGCGAGGGGGGAAGCGGCCTTCGCGGGGCTCGTGTGGGAGGAGGTGGACGGCGATGCGGCGGACGGAGGCGCCGTGGGAGAAGGCTCGCCGCAGGGCCTCGACCGACCCGTCCCCGCGGGCTTGGGCCGTCCGCATCCCGACCGCGCTCGGCAGTTCTCGCCCTTCGCCGCCCTGCGCGGCTACTACGAGCTCGTGCACGAGCGGGAGCGGGTGATCGAGCCCCGCCGCCCTCTTTCCGAGGAGGAGGCCCGCGCGCTGGATGCGACCATCGCGGACCTGCAACGCGGCGCCATGGTGCGGGCGGTCTTCTACGAAAAAGACGCCTACCGAACCATTGTCGGGACAGTCAGCCAGGTTGATATGATCTATCATGACTTGTGGATTGTACGGACGCGCATTCCGTTTGCGAGCTTGTGCGCCTTGGAGGCGCTCTCCTGAAAGGACGACGATGAACGAGATTAAATGCCCCCATTGCGGCGAGGTCTTCACGGTAGACGAGAGCGGGTACGCCGCTATCCTCAGCCAAGTGCGCGACCAGGAGTTCCGGCGCGAGGTGGATGCCCGCGTTTCCCTGGCCGAAAAGTCCCGCGAGCAGGAGGTGGCCCTCGCGGTGACCAAGGCCGAGGAGGCCCTGCGCGCCCAAATTGCCGAGCGCGATGGACAGCTGGCCGCCCAGACCGAGCGCTTCAAAGCCCAGGCGAAGGACTTCCAGATAACGGCACAAACCGAGAAGGCTGAGCTGGAGAAGCAGGTAGAGGCCCTGCGCGCCCAGCTGGCGGCGCAGGAGGAAACGCTTCGCCTGACCGCCGCGGCCGACCAAACGGCGCTGGTCAAGGAGCGCGACGAGCTCCGGGCGAAGCTGTCCGCCCAGGCGAGTGAGGCGGAGATCGCCCGCAAGCTGGCGGTGAGCGAGGCCGAGGCCGCCGGCGCCGAGCAGCTGCGGGCCGCCGAGCGCGAGCGCGATGAGCTGGCCCAGAGGCTGGAGAGCCAGCGGCAGCAGGCTTCTATGGAGACCCAGCTGGCGGTGCAGCAGGCCAACGCCGCCGCCAAAGACGCCCGCGTGGAGGTGGAGCGCGAGCGCGACGAGCTGCGCGCCCAAGTGGAGCGCGAGCGCGAGGCGCTCTCCCGGGCCGAGGCGGAGCACAAGGTGGAGCTCGCCGAGAAGCTGAAGATGAAAGACGAGCAGATCGCCGACCGCGAGCGGGAGATCGAGCGCATCCAGGACATGAAGGCGCGCCTGTCCACGAAGATGCTCGGCGAGACGTTAGAGCAGCACTGCGAGATCGAGTTCAACCGCCTGCGCCCCACGGCCTTTCCACGCGCCTATTTCGAGAAGGACAACGAGGTGGTGGAGGGCACCAAGGGCGATTTCGTCTTCCGCGACTTCGACGAGGAGGGCAACGAGATCGTCTCCATCATGTTCGAGATGAAGAACGAGGCCGACGACTCCACGCACCGGAAGACCAACGAGTCGCACTTCAAGAAGCTTGACGGCGATCGCACGAAGAAGGGCTGCGAGTACGCGGTGCTCGTGTCGCTGCTCGAGCCGGACAACGAGCTGTACAACGCCGGCATCACCGACGTGTCCTACCGCTACGATAAGATGTACGTCATCCGCCCGCAGTTCTTCATCCCGCTCATCACGCTGCTGCGCAACGCGGCCCTCTCGTCGCTGCAGTACCGTCGGGAACTGGCGCTCGTGCGCCAGCAGAACATCGACGTGACCAACTTCGAGGATCAGCTGGCCGACTTCAAGGACAAGTTCGGGCGCAACTACCGCATCGCCTCCGACAAGTTCCGCAAGGCCATCGAGGAGATCGACAAGTCCATCGATCATTTGCAGAAGATCAAGGACAACCTCATCGGCAGCGAGAACCAGCTGCGCCTTGCCAACGACAAGGCCGAGGACCTCACGGTGAAGAAGCTCACCCGCAAGAACCCCACCATGAAGGCCCTGTTAGATGAGGCCCGCGATGCGAAGGCGGCTGCTCGCGCCGACGAGGCGCCCGATGGCGAGATCGTAGACGCCCAGCCCCTGGACGAGGATTAGAACTGGAGCAGGTCTCACCTGGAGCAGTATATCTTGCATTGATCTACAGAAACAGGTTAAAATTAGCCGATTACTGTAGATCGGAGTGACATGAAACTGTTGGAGGCAGAAAAGCGGCTGCGTGCTTTCGCGGGTAAAAAACGCGCCTTCAGATCGCGGGAACTTGGGCGTGTTTTCGACGAGGACGGGGAGGCGCTGAGAAGCACCATAAGAAGATTGGTGGATTCGGGGCTTTTGATGCGGATGGCGAGAGATCTCTACTGGATCGACTCGCTGTCGAATAAGGGAATCCCCGCCATCGAGGAACTGGCGGCAGCGTTAAGGGCAGGAGAGTTCAACTACATCGGGCTGGAGAGTGCCGCTTCGCTTTGGAGTGTCATTTCGCAAATTCCCGTTGATCGTATCACGGTTGTCACAACGGGAAGAGAAGGGGAGTTCAAGACGCCTTTTGGGGTTATCGAATTTACCCACACCGCGGTAAGCCCGAACGAGATTTTGGCCAACACCGTTGACTACCCTGGACATGGGCTGCGATTGGCCACCAAGGAGTATACCGTGCGAGGGCTTCTGCGCGCCCGGCGCTCGACACATCTTATCGACTGGGAGGAAGTGGAAGATGACGATTAGTTTCAAGGAGTTCGCCCGAAGCGTTGCGCGAGATAACGGTGTCGAGTCGTTGCTGCCCGTTGTGGAGAAGGAACTGATTCACTACGACATTGTCAGAGCGCTCGACGAGTCGAAATGGCTCGATCGGCTCACGTTTCAGGGCGGCACCTGCTTGCGTCTATGCTATGGGGCGCCCCGATATAGCGAGGATCTCGATTTTACTATTGCCGAGGATTTGACCGAAACGGACCTCGCGGGATTTCGCGAGGTTGTTAGCAGGGAGCTGGAAAAGAAGTACGATGTGCATGTTCGGGTGAAAGAACCCAAAAAGATCAAGGCGTTTGAGGGGGGCGCCACCATGAAGCGGTGGCAAGTGGTGGTTGACACTGCTCCGTCTCGCCCTGACCTGCCGTCGCAGAAGATCAAAATCGAGATTGCGCACGTGCCTTCCTATACTTGCGATCTGCGTATCTTGCAGGAGAACTATCCTGAAATTGAGGGAATAAACTCTCAGCCAATTGCTCGATGCCAGTCGCTTGACGAGATTCTTGCGGATAAGATCGTGTCGTTCTCGCAGCAAACACTCGCTCCGCGTTATCGCGATATTTGGGATATTCCCTGGATTGCCTCGCAGCCAAAGCGAGATATGAGCAGTGTGGCCGGAATGGTTTCAAGAAAACTCGTTGACTACCGTGCTCAAGGTTCTGAGAAGGATATTCTGGGTTCTGGGTTGTCGCGCGCGGTCGAGTTGCTGGAGGGAGATGTTTTTGCTGGCGAGATGAAGCGCTTCCTTCCCGAAAGAATTCTTTCTCGTACGGTGGAACGTCCTGAGTATCGTGAGGCTATGGCGCACAAAATTGAAGACGTGTTCGAGTTCGTCGTGGATCGTTTTTGATATCGCCTTCGGTCGTCGCCCTGCGGTAATTACGTGATAGGGGATCGTTGATGTAGGGTGACCCGCTTTACAAGGCCTCTATCCCCGCAGCTTGAGGGCGGCGGCGAGGCGGCGGCCCTTGCCGCATTTGGGCTTCGCGAGCGGGCAGTGCTTCTTGCAGCAGGTGCAGTGCTCGATCTTCAAGGCCGCCTTCGCCTTCTCGCAGCCCTTGCAGCCCGCGGCGCCCTTCTCGCCCTTGCAGCCGGCGTGCTTCTTCTTGCGCTTGAGCGCGGCGGCCTTCTTGTCGCTGTCGGCCTTGCGGTGCTTCTTGTCTTTCTTCTTGTCTTTCTTCTTGGAATCTTTCATGGGGGCTTCTCCTCGTCATCGGGCGCGGTTGCCTGTTTGAGTGGCGGGCAGTGTACCATGGGTTCCGCCTGACAATCAACTATGGCTAACAATATGATGCCGTCTTGGCATAAGGATTCGTATCTGTACCAGAAAAGGGACACGCTAGACGAGGCTGCGGCGTAAGATGCCCTCAACGCATTCGACGAAACGGAGGACGCCATGGCAAACACAGCATCATCGATCTGCGTCGTGGAAGAGACGACGGTGGCGGGTACGAGGCACGTGCCCGGAGTGGCCGAGATGGCCGAGGGCTATGCGAAAGGCGAGCGCTTCTCGCTTGTGCGCGACGCCGCGAACCGGTTCGACCCCTGGGCCGTGGAGGTGCGCGACGGGCAGGACCGGCGCATCGGGTATGTGTCCTGTGAGTGCAACGAGTTCGTGGGGCGCCTGTTGGACGGCGGCAAGTCGGTGGAAGGGCGCCTCACATCCCGCGAGCAGGTGGGCGCCTGGTGCCGCCTGGTAATGGAGGTGCATCTCAATGACTAGCGCTGTCGCTACCTTGGAACGCCGGGACGGCGCCATCACACTTGCCCAGCGCACCGCCCGCGCCGTGTTCGGCTCGCCGAGCGTCCGCCGGGCCAACGGCGGGGCGAAGACGAGCTTCGTGCCCCAGGTGCTGCGCGGTCCTCGCTGGCGCCGGCGCCAGGCCGATGCGGGCGTGTTCGCGATCGACCGGCAGGGCGCGGAGGCCGCCGAGCGCCTGCCGCGCATCTGGGTGAGCGAGCCTGCCCAGGAAGGCCCCGGCCGGGTGTTCACGGCGTCTTACCCCGCCGGTCCCGACCGGGGCGGCTGGCGCGCCATGGAGCTGGCCGAGGCATGCTTCGCCGAGGCGCTGGGGCTGGTGGGGCAGGAGCACCGCCGCCATCGCATCGACTGCTACCGGGCGGCGGAGATCCTGTTTCTGCACGCGGCGGCCCGGGGCAGCGTGGGGGCCCACTGCCGGCTCGGCATCATCTACGCCGACGACCTGTGCGAGGGCGAGTACTGGCGCGGGCTGCTGGAATGCCGGGCGCTCCATGCCGCCGACACGCCCCTGGACGAGCGGGCCTACCGCCACTTCACCTTCGGCGCTCTGCACGGCCACGGCGAGTGCGCGTGGCGCCTCGGCGAGTTGGTGGCGGCCGGCCGCGGGTGCGCGGCCGACGAGGTCCGGGCGCTTTCGCTGTACCGCCAAGCCTTCGATATGGAGAACGGGCGCATCGACGAGGACCGCGCCCAGACGGGCAACGCCGCCCTGCGCCTGGCCCGGGCCTTCGAGCGCGGGCGCGGCTGCGAGCAGAGCTTCCGCCGCGCGCGCACATGGTACCGGGTGGCGGCCGTGGCCCTCGGCGCGGCCTTCGATGCGGGGCAGTGGCACTTCAAGCGCGAGCGCCTGGAAGCCCGCCGGGGCGTCGCCCGCATGGCCCAGGAGCTGGCCGGCTGCTACTGAGCGCGCGAGGGCCGCCGCGGGGAAGCGACGGTCGGGCAGACGCGCCGCGCGCATCGCCGCGCCCTCACGTCGGCTGCGCGGGTTCGCGGGAGGAGGGGAGTGCCGAGGCGGCTCGCGGTTGGGGTACAATGGGCGGTCGGAACACCTACGAGGAAGGAACGGGCGTGCGCGAATCCGTTACGGAGCTCTATGCGACCATCGAGAAGGCCCATGGGGCCGCCAAGCACGCCGCAGCTGTCGGCGAGGCGGCATCGCTCGGCACCGCCCGGGCGACGCCGACCACGCTTGTGGCCGAGCTGTGGGAGCTGTGGGGCGACGGGCGCGCGCTCGTCGGCCGTGCGCAGCGGGAGCTGCTCGTGGGTACCGCTCTGCGGCGCCAGGAAGCCTTGGTGGCCTCGGCGGGAACCTCCGAGCTGCTCGCGCGGTTCTTCGCCCGGTACGGAAGCGCCCTGGCCCGCTGCGGCGAGGACGCCTCCCTGACCGAGCGGGAGTGCGCCGTGCTGCGGGTTGGCGCCGACTACCGCGCCGCCCTGGGGGAGGCCGCCCTCGTCGAAGCCGACGAGGCGGCGTTCCTGCTCGCGGAGGCAGCCCGCACAGGCGAGGTGCGCCTGCCCTCCGTCGTCGCTGCCGATCCGGTGGATGCGGGGCCGGGTATGGCGGCGCTTTTGCGCCAATGCGGCTGCGCGGACGCGGCCGGCGGCGAGCCCTTTGCCGTCGGCGGCCTGCCTGCGGGAACCGAGCTTTCGGTGCTTCTGGCCGCCGGTCCGGCGGCCGCGCCGGCGCTCGTGCTGGACGAGCTGCGCCGGGCGCGGGGAGAGGGCGCGGCGACGGCCCTCGTGTGCGGCCCGGATGCCCGCTCGCTCTACGATCTGCTGGCGCCGTCCCTGACCGCCGACGGCGCGGGCTGCGACCTCCGCTGCGCCGTGCCGTGGGGGGAGACGCTAGTTGGGCGGGCGTGGACCGCCGTGGGCCGCCTCGGTTCCTCGGCGCGCCCTGCCGCAGCGGCCACCGATTTCGCCTACAACGCGCTCTCTGGCATGGACGGCGCGGGCGCCCGCCGCCTGAACGGCGCGCTGCGCGGCGACCGTCTTGCCGACGGAGCGGCCGCCGTCGCGCTTCTGCGTGCGGCCTCTCCGACTTTCGCCGTCTTCGAGCGCCTGCAACGCGCCTTCTCCGCCAGCGGCGACGCTGCCGGACGCACGGCCATCGCCGCCGACCTCCAGGCGCTTGCGCAGGCGGTGCGCGAGGCGCGGGGGCTCGCGCCCGTCGAGCGCTCGCGGGAGCTCGCTTCTGCCGCCGCCGTTGCCGAGCTTGCCGAGGCTGCCTGGTCCCTCGGCGTTCCGCTCGCCGATGCCGGCGCCCTTCTCGCCCCCCGCCAGGTTTCCGTGAACGCTCGCGCTGCGGGGCGCGACGGCGTGCGCGTAGAGTTCGCCGAGCTCGATCGTCTGGCGTCGCTTCTGCCGAAAAGCTACGACGCGGTGATTCTGGCCGATACGACCGACGCCGCCTTTCCCGCCGCCCAGACGCGGACGGCGCTGGACGGCCTGGCCCGCAAGCTGGGGTTGCCCACGCCGGCCGATGCCCTGGAACGGCAGCGCCGCCGTTTCCGCGCCGGGAAGGACGCCGCGTGCCGTCACCTCGCCCTCGTCGTGACCCAGCGCACGGCGGAGGGGGAGGAAGCCTATCCCGCCTTCCTTCTGAAGGAGTTCGCCGAGGCGGTGGCCGACGATGCCCGCGCGGCCGCCCGGGCTGCGGGGAATGCCGACGAGGCGGCCGCCTGGGACGAGTGCGACGAGGACGCCTTCGGCCTTCCCGTTCTCCTTCTGCGCGGCGTGCGCCGTCTCGGCGAGGACGATCTGCCGGTCTCGGTCGGCGCCGCCTTCGCACCTGTTGCAGAGCGCGTGTCCCTGCGGGCGGTGCGCCGCGGCCGCCTCGACAGGCTCGATCTGGCGCGCTTCCTGCGCACGGCCGACGAGGAGGGGCGCGCCGTCATCGTGCTGTCCCCCTCGGCGCTCGAGCTGTACGTGGGTTGCCCTTACGCGTGGTTCCTGGAGCGGCGCGTCGGCGCGGATGCCCCCGACGAGGAGTTCGGCCCCTTGGAGAAGGGCAGCTTCGCCCACAGCGTGCTGGCGCGTTTCTACGACGAGGCGGCCCGGCGCGGCATCGCCCGCCTTGACGACGCCTGCGCCGCGACATGGGAGCCGCTGTTCGAGGCGACTTTCGACGGGGTAGCGGCCGAGCAGGCCGCCCTCGAGCCGGGAAGCGGGCGCTTGGTGGCGCTTACCGAGGCCGAGGGACTGGAGCTTGCGCGTTTGCGGTCGCAGCTGCGCGAGAGCCTGCACCGCCAGGCCCGTTTCGCGCCGTCGTTCGCGGTGCGGGCCCACGAGCACGTCATCGCCGCGGAAGACGGCGTGGACTATGCCGGCGTGCGCGTGAACGGTCGCGTGGACCGCATCGACGTGGACGAGGCCGCCGGCCGTTTCGCCGTCATCGACTACAAGGGATCGGCCGGTGCCGAATACGCCGCGGCCATGGGCGACGATGCCGAGGCACCCCCGTTGCCCAAGCGCATCCAGGGGCTCGTCTACGCCCAGGCGCTGCGCCCCACCCTTGCGGGCCTGCACTGCGCCGGCGCGCTGTATCTGGCCTATCGCGCTCGCACCGACAAGGACATGGTGGCGGGCGCTGCCGACGCGGCGGTCTTCGGCGAGGAGCCCTTCGTGGGCCGCTCCTCGGTGGTGCCCATGAACTTCGACGCCTACCTGGATGCCGTGGAGGCGCTCGTGACCGAGCGGGTGCGCCGCCTGTACGCGGGGGACATCGCCCCCGACCCGCGCTTTTCCGGCATCTGCTCCTACTGTCCGGCCGTGGGCTGCGAAAGGAGGCTCGCATGAATCTCGATCGCTGCACCGAAGGCCAGCGCGCCGTGGTGACGACACTCGACGCGCCGCTCATGGTGTCGGCCGGCGCCGGCTCCGGCAAGACCTTCACCCTCACCCAACGGGTGGCCTTCGCCCTTTCCGCCGAGGCGGGAGGGGCCGGCCTCACGTCGGTGGACGAGCTTCTGGCCATCACCTTCACCACCAAGGCCGCCGCCGAGCTGAAGGGGCGCATCAAGGGGCTCCTTCTGTCCGAGGGGCTTGAGGCCGAGGCGCTGAAGGTGGACGACGCCTGGGTGTCCACCATCCACGGCATGGCCGCCCGCATCCTGCGCGAGCACGCGCTGGAGGTGGGGCTCGATCCGGCCTTCCAGGTGATCGGCGAGGTGGAGGCCGACGAGCTTCTGGCCGAGGCGGCCGAGCGCGTGGTGGCCCGGGCACGCGAGGCGGCCGCCGGGCCGGTGCACGAGCTCCTCTCCCGCGAGAAGCTTTCGGGCTCCTCGTTCAACGACCGGGGGGCGGTGGATTTCGCCCTGGCCGTCGCCGAGCGCGTGCACGCCATGCCCCGCGGCTTCGAGGGGCTCGTCGAAGCGCCTGATCCCGTCTCGCCCTCGCTCGTGGTGCGTTGCGCCTGCGAGGCCGCCGCCGAGATGCGCGCGGCCGCCGAGGCGTGGTCGAAGCCGTCGAAGACCAAGGTGGCCTTCCTCGAGCGCCTGGAAGCGGCCGTGGAAGCCGCCGAGGCGTGGCTCGCAGATGCGCCCACCGCCGGCTTTGCCGATGCGGGCTTCGACGCCGACAGGTTCGGCGCCGTCTTCTACGGCTTTCCCCTGACCACGGGGGCGGCCGTGGGCAAGGCCGACGCGCCGGCCTTCGAGGCGTGGCAGACCGCCATGGTGGAGATGGAGCGCGAGGTGCGGGCGGGCCTCTCGGTGCGCTGGCAGACCGCGGTGACGATGCTCGCCCGTGAGATCGAGGAGGAGTTCGCCCGCGTCAAGGGCCCCTCGCGCCTCGACAACGGCGACTTGCTCACGTGCTGTGCGGCCGCGCTTTCCGAGCACCCCTCCATCGCAGCGAGCTTGCGGGCGCGTTTCAAGATCATCATGGTGGACGAGTTCCAGGACACCGACCGTTTGCAGGTGGACATCATCGGCCGCATCGCGCGGCCCGGGTTCGCGAACGTGTGCACGGTGGGCGACGCCCAGCAGTCCATCTACCGGTTCCGCGGTGCCGATGTGAACGTGTTCACCGAGTACCGCTCGGATCTGAGGGCGCGGGCCGGGCAAGAGGCCCTCGTGCAGCTCGATTGGAACTTCCGCAGCCACGGCGACGTGCTGGCCCTTGTGGAGCGCATCTTCTCCCAGCCGACGGTGTTCGGCGACGACTTCCTGCGCCTGGAGGCGAGAGGCGCGGTCAACAAGGAGCCCGACGCGCTCTTCGACGGCGGTGCCCGCCCCCGCGTTTCCCTGTCGGCGGTGCACTACCCGGCGCGGGGCTTCGACGCTTCCCGGGCGCGCGACGCCGGTGCCGAGGCGGTGGCTGAGCACTTCGCCGAGCTTGCGGCCGCAGGCGCTCGGCCGGGGCAGATGGTCATCCTGCTGGGGAAGATGACCCACGCCCATCGCTATGCCGCAGCCCTGCGGGCGCGCGGTATTCCCTCCATGATTGCCGGCGGCTCGGTGTTCTCGCGCCTGCCCGAGCCGGCGCTCGTCTCGGCGCTGCTGCGCTGGGCCGTGAATGCGACGGACGATGAGGCGCTCTACCAGGTGCTCGCCTCGCCGCTGTTCGCCGTGTCGGACGATGTGCTCTTGGCACTGGCATCCTCGACAGACGACGACGGCTCTGTGCATCGCCGGCGGCTGGCGGCGGGCTTCCTCTCTCCGCAATGGGACGACGAGGCCCGCGCGCTCGGGCTCTCGGAGAACGACCTGGCCGCCTTCACCATGGCCCGGCGTCAGCTTCTCGCCTTCGCCCGCCGCGCCCGCGCCGGCGATGCGACCGGCGCCCTGCGCGGGCTGCTCGTGGGGTCGGGGCTGCTCGACCGTTTGCAGGACGCGGGAGTGGACGGCCTGGCCCAGGGCGCGAACCTCGCCAAGGCCCTGCGCCTTGCGGCCGACATGGAAGCGGCAAGTCAGGGCATCGCCTCCCTGGCCGCTGCCTTCGACGCGCACCTGGCCTGCGCCAAGGAGGCGCCGGGCGCGCTCGCCGCCGCCGAGGGCGACTTCGTGCGCATCATGACCGTGCACGCCTCCAAGGGCCTGGAGTTTCCCCATGTGGCCGTGGCCGACCTGAAGGACGGCCGAGAGAGCGCCGGGCCCCTCGTGGTGGAGAACGTGGGCACGTTCAGCTTCGCGGCGGCGAGCCGCGTGCCCGAGGGCGCGTTCGCCGATGCGGCGGCGAAGTACGACCGTCAGGCGAAGAAGCTCGGGTGCGACGATGACGAGCTGCTCGCGCTCTTCGAGGACGCGGCGTCGGCCCCCGATCGGTTACGGGCGCTTACCTGCGGCCGCCGCTACCGGGCCTTAGCGGCCTATGCGCGCGCCCAGGCGCTCGCCGAGGCGCGACGCCTGCTGTACGTGGCGCTCACCCGTGCGAGCCGCTCGCTGTTCGTGTCCATGGTGTTAAAGCGCGATCCGGCCAAGGGCTACGGGGATACGGGCATCTTCGAGGATATTCACGACGCGCTGCCCTGGGGTTGCGAGGGTGCGCGGGCGGTAAGCGAGCTCGACTACGGCGGAAGCGCCCCGGCCCGGGTGGTTTTCCGCCAGCTCGGCGCTGAGGAAGACGCGGAAGGCACGGAAGATGCGGACTCGTCGGCGGATGCGGGCGACCTCGGCGATCCCGGCGCCTACGGCGGGGGAGAGGCCGTCGACAGCACTGGTGAAGGTGAAGGCGGCGGCAGCGGCGAGGATTCCGGCGGTTCCTTCGTCGTTGCCGTGCGCGAGGAGCTGCCCGCGCCCGCGCTGCTTCCCTTCAACTTCGCCCGGGCGCAACTGTACTCCTACACGTCGCTCTCGGGCACCCATGCCCACAGCGACGAGCCGGCAACCGAGGACGAGACGGGCCGTGCGGTGCCCGTTGCGGAGATCGCGGCCGGGGCTCTCGCGGAGCAGGAGGGGGACGCCGCCTCCGAATCGTCTGACGCCGACGTGCGGTCGCCCGAGGGTGCGGGGGCGCCCGACGCCGAAGGCGCAGACGGCGCTGCAGCCGTCGCAGATGTCACCCCCGAGAGCGCCACGGCCTTGGGCACCGCCTTCCACCGGCTCGCCCAGCAGGCCATCGAACGAAGCGAACAAGGGGCACTCTTCACGCCGGGAGAGGCGGCCATAGCGGCTCAGATCCAGAAGGAGGGCCTGTCGGCCGGCCAGCAGGAGCGCCTGCGGCAGGCGCTCGACCGCTGGCTTGGAAGCGACGAGGCCGCCCGCTTCGCCGCCTACGAAAACCGCGCCGCCGAGGTGCCCTTCATCGTGCGGGTTCCCGCCTCCCCCTCCGACGGCTCGGCCTCCGGGGTGGGGGAGAGCTTCTTCCTGGAAGGCGAGATCGACGGCTTGGCCGACAATGGGGGCGCCGCCGCCTTTCTCATCGACTACAAGACCGGCGGCCGCGACGACGAGACCGACGCGGAGCTGGACACCAAACACCGCTTGCAGGCCAGCTGCTACGCCTATGCTCTCATGCGCGCGGGCTACACCTCGGTCGAGGCCCACTTCCTGCGCATCGAGCGTCCCTCGGCCGAAAACCCTCGCGATCCGCAGATCGTGCCCTACCGTTTCGAAACCGCCGACCTGCCCGCCTTGGAAGCCCTTATAATCGGCAAGCAGAAAGAGGCGACAGCCTAGCGCAACCCCGTGGGCGCAAGCCCCGCGACAGACAAGGAGGCCCCCGTGGCCCGTGAGCATACCGGAACCAACCGCGAGCGCAGCGAGTACTACGGCGTGCTCCAGGACATCGTGGACGCGCTGTTCGCGCAGTACGGCGATATGGACCCGACCATCGCCGAGGCCATCGGGGCCAAGGTGCGCCGGCTCGATGTGGTGGTGGCTGCCGAGGCGGCCGATCTGCCCGAGGAGCTGTACCGCATCGTCACCCTGCTGCCGCCTGGCGACTACACCCGCGCCCGCCTGTGCACCCAGCTGAACTCCGCCATCGCCGGACATGCCTGGGGCCAGGTCTACGGCACGGTGGAGTAAAACCTCCCATTTCAATCCCCATATTTTGTCGCAGTGTCACAAAACGGCCCTCTCGTTCGTATTGTCTGGTGAGTGGCAGATGACGAGAAATACGACGAGAGGAGATGTGTGCCTATGGAGCTGCCGGAGAGAGGTCCAAACAGGGCGCGGCGAAGGCCTCCAGAGGAGATCGAGCGGTGGGTTGAGGAGTACGCCGATGACGTGTACCGTCTGGCCTTCACGTATCTGAAGTCGGCGCACGATGCCGACGATATGGTGCAAACGGTTTTCTTGAAGGCGCTCTCGAAAGCCCCCGATTTCGAAGATTCGACTCATGAGAGAGCTTGGTTCGTTCGAGTGACGGCCAATGCCTGCAAAGACGCCCTGCGGGGGCGCCGCCGGCATCCGATAGCCGCCGGCAGTTCGCAAGACGTAGCGGATGTAGCCGACGCGCAGGGCCGTTCCGCCGTGTCTGACGGCGCCTCATTCGCACCGCGAGAGGGAGCGGCGCCCGGGCCTGTGACCGAGGCGGTGCTCAGTCTTTCCGCCGACTACCGAGAGGCGGTGTTCCTCTACTACTACTACGCGGGATACTCCACGCGGGAGATAGCCTCTCTGACCGAAAGCACCGAAGTGACGGTGCGGGCAAGGCTCTCCCGTGCTCGCAAGAAGCTGCGAATCCTGCTGAAAGGGGGTTCCGATGAATGCTAGGAAGGCGTCGGGAGATGTTCTCGCCGACATGTACATTCGAGAGATGGATAGCGTGCGTTTGACGGAAGAGAGGAAGCGACAGCTCGCTCTTTCGCTCGGGAAGGCCTTGGAGTCCGATGGAGAGGCCGCTTCTAGCGGCGGGGAGGGGGCGGATCGGCCTCCGCTTCGCTCGGCGAAGACCCCGTATTTCGCGGAAGCCGTTCCGGCCAACGGCGGTCGGTCGAGTCGTTTTCGCAAGGTCCGCCGAACCGTGGTGCTTCTGGCCGCCGCCTTTATCGTGCTCTGCGGTTTTGTTACGGCCCGCTACGGCCAGGAGGTATGGCGTGAGTGGTTCGGCACCGATGCGGCCGCCGACCGCTTGGAGTCGGTGTCGGCCGCGGCTGATTACGGAAGCGTCCATATGGAGGTGCCCTCGGTGGTGGCCGACGCCAACGGGTTGTATCTGCTACTGCAGATACGGGACGCCGAGGGGCGCATCGACGGACCTGTGGACTTGTTTCCCGTCGGCACATGGGTGAACGGAGAGAACCCCTCGTCTGAGGAGCAGATGGTGAGCTTCGATGAGGGGACGGGGACGGCGAACGTGGTGCTCAAGATCGACGGGGAGTTTCCCGTCGGGGCTGAGGGAGAGGTCACGCTGACCAACATTCGGGATGCGCCTCGAAACCAGGAGTGCTCCGTGGACATCGGCTCGCTTGCCGCCGTGCCAGAGGTGGGAGCATCGGCGTTCGCCAAGCGCCCCGATCGCAGCGATAGCCTGCCGCTCGATCAGCTTGAGGGCTTGATCGAGTGGAGCGCCGCCATGCCGGAGCCTGGGGACGACGCCTCGGTGCAGGAGCTGTTCGTGGCACAGACTATGGAGGTTCCTATCGCCGGCGACGAGCGTCTCAACGTTGTCGGAGCGGGCTATCGCGATGGCGAGCTTCACGTGCTGGTGCGCAACAAGGCCGAAGGCCTGACGTTCGCGCACTTGCTCTTGCGCTCTCGGGAGAGCGGCGAGTGGCTCTGGCCTGCTTTCGGCATCGACTACTGCTATGGCGAGGACTGGCCTGTACGCGAGGTGCGCCCCGATGACGTATACGAGGTTCCGGAGAAGATGTATAGCGATTTCACCTTCAAAGTAGATAAGGAGGATTTGGCCGGCTACGACCTATGGGCCCAAGTCACGCTGGCCGATTGGGAGATTTGCGGACAATGGAAGGCGACTTTCACGGTGCCCGAGATATCCCCCTCCGATGTGCTGACCGCCTCGGCTGCTGTTCCAGACGAGGTTCTGGGCACCATCGACCGGGTAACGGTCACGCCTTTTTCCGTAGGTTTGCACGGCGAGCATCTGGTAGAGTGGACCGATTTCGCGCCGGAAGTGGCATTTGCGTATCGGGATGGCGCCGTGAGGCCCTACAGCGGCATCTTCGACAGTTATTCGCAGACTTCGGAGGAGCTGGCGGAGGATTCGTCGGCTGCCACGCTTTCGGCGATAGGGAAGATTGAGGACTTCGAGGAGATTGTCGCCATCGAGGTGAACGGTGCGCGCATCAATCTGAAGGACTGAGGCATTTCCGCTACAAGAGACTCCACGGGTGGCACGTGCCGCTCCGTGCCACCCGGTGGAGCAAGAGCCCTCTGCGTATCTTGATTTTACTGTAAATACGCTGTATATTTGCAGTGAATCATAGGAGGTGCCCATGCCGCAGATTAAATCGTTGTCTGAATTCAATAGAAGCCAGAACGCCATGATCGACGATTTGGAGAAATCCGGCGAGCCGCTCTATCTCACGCGCAACGGATCGGCTTGCATCGTGGTCATGGACTCGGCTGCTTTTGACGCGGCGATGTCCTTCCGCAACGAGGTCTACGAGCAGGAGATGCGAACGTATCATGGCATCATGCGCGGGTACCAGGAATACCTCGACGGCGACGTTCACGATGCCGAAGACGTCATGGCGGACCTTCGGGCTCTGCGAGGTTGGGAGTAATGGGCGCAGCCGACGAGCCCATGAAGGTTCTCTTCACCAGCTCCGTGAGGCAGTTCATTCTCGAGAATGTATACAGCGAGCGGGTGGCGGCCGCTATTGATCGGCAGCGGGAGATGCTGGCCCTCTTTCCTGAAATGGGCCGGCGATACGATCCGATATACGAGGCGGCTTTTCCGCCGTTCCCATGTCGGTGGATTGCCATTCCCGACACGCCGTTCACGCTCTACTACACCGTGGATACCGGAAAGAACGAGGTCGTCGTCTTTTATATCGAGCACCAGCGCATGAATCCGCGTAAGCGATTCTGACGATTGCGATTAACGAGAAAACGCTCGCAGCCTTTTCTTCTCAGCGTAAAAAGAAGGAGCCCCGTGGGGCTCCTTCGTGCGTTCGGACTTTTCCTGCTTCTAGAAGCGCAGGGAGAGGCAGGACAGGCCGCCGTCGACCTTGCGGTACTCGGAGGTGTCCACCACGAGCGTCTTGTAGCCGAGGTCCTGCACCGCTTTCAGCACCGTGGGGTAGCCCTCGGGCACGATGACGGTGCCGTTCACCCAGATGCAGTTGGCGCCGTAGGCCTCGTCCTCGGGCACGATCACCTTGTTGTACTCAGCGAAGTCGGGCTTGTCGATGAACTCGCCGGACACGAGCATGTTGCCGTCCTCCAGGTAGTTCACGCCGGTCTTCAGGTGCAGCACCTCCTCCAGCGGCACCTCGGAGCCGGAAAGCCCCCAGCCCTCGAGGATCTCGATGAACTGGCGGATGCCCTCCTCGTTGGTGCGGGCCGAGCGGCCCACGAAGAAGTGGTCGCCCACCATCATGACATCGCCGCCGTCCAGCGTGCCCGGCGCCACGATGTGCGCCACGTGCTCGTCGTCGAAGAACTGGCGGATGGTCGGCTCGATCTCGTCCTTCTCGCCGTTGCGGCTGGCGGCACCGGGGTTGGTGATGATGGCGCCGCAGCGGGTGATGACCGCCGGATCCTCCACGAAGCAGGAGTCCGGATAGGCCTCCAACGCCGGCAGCTCGGTCACTTCCACGCCGCACTGCTTCAGGGCGGCGATGTAGTCGTCGTGCTCCTCGACGGCGCGCTCGTAAATGGGCTGGCCCAGCTCCGGGGCGCTCGTGATGCCGTCGCACAGCGACCGGCCCGGCTTGCGGACGATGACGTTGGTGAACTTGGTCATAGCTGACTCCTTGTCTTCGCGGAACACGCCTCCGTGCGTGTGTAAGACAGTGTATCCCTAACAGGGGGTCAGCGGGGGAGAATCTTCCTTACTTTTTAGCCATCCTCGCGCTCGATGATGAGGTCGCCCAGAAAGCGGATGATGTCGTCGGACTCGAACATCGGCTCGCCGTCCACCACCAAACACGGCACCTGGCCCTTGCCGGCGAGGCGCATAAGATCGTCCTTCACACCGGGTTCCAGCGTGTTGCGCATGGGCATCGCGATGTCCTCTTCCTCCATGAAGGCGAGCACCTTCTGGCAGAACGGGCAGGTGGGTTTGTAGTACAAAACCATGTTGTCGAAGTACATGATCGCTCCTTTCCTCGAAGTGGCTGCTCGCGTGTTTCGCCGCACCATCGGGCTGCGTGCTGCTCGATGGCGCGAGAAGCATGATAAGCGAGCCGCTTTCGGTCGTTTTCAGATCTGGAATCAGGTTGATAGATCGTAAAGCTCGTGAATCGCGATGGATATGAGGCGCGTCCTGCCCCGACCGCTCGGCCCTTACGTGGGGCGACGGGCTCATGGTTAGGGGTACAATGGCCCCGTTAACTCAAGAAAGTCCGCGGATGAGCCCGGACAGGGCGCCTCGGGCTTGCGACGAAGGAGAACCGCCCATGACTCGCGTCTACAACTTTTCCGCCGGTCCCGCCGTGCTGCCCGAGGAGGTGCTGCGCCAGGCGGCCGCCGAGATGCTCGACTACAACGGCTGCGGCATGTCCGTCATGGAGATGAGCCACCGCTCTAAGCCCTTCGCCGAGATCATCGAGACCGCCGAGGCCGATCTGCGCGAGCTTTTGGCCATTCCCGACAACTACCAGGTGCTCTTCCTCCAGGGCGGTGCCACCCAGCAGTTCGCGGCCATCCCGATGAACCTCATGCGGAACAAGAAGGCCGACTACATCGTGTCGGGCTCCTGGTCGAAGAAGGCTTTCAAGGAAGCCCAGCTCTACGGCGAGGCGCGCTGCGTGGCTTCCTCCGAAGACGAGAACTTCTCCTACGTGCCCGACGTGGCGGGCCTTCAGTTCGATCCCCAGGCCGACTACGTCTACATCTGCCAGAACGAGACCATCTACGGCACCACCTACCCGGCCCTGCCCGACACCGGCGATATCCCGCTCGTGACCGATGTGAGCTCCATGTTCCTCTCCGAGCCCATGGACGTGTCCCGGTTCGGCCTCATCTACGGCGGCGCCCAGAAGAACATCGGCCCGGCCGGCGTGACCATCGTCATCGTGCGCGACGATCTGGTGCGCGAGGACGTGCTGCCCTTCACCCCCTCCATCATGCGCTATACCACCCAGGTGAAGGCCAAGTCGCTCTCCAACACCCCGCCGGCCTACGGCATCTACATCTGCGGGCTCGTGTTCAAGTGGCTGAAAGGTTTGGGCGGCCTTGAGGCCATGGCCGAGCGCAACCGCGAGAAGGCCGCCATCCTCTACGATTACCTGGACCAGAGCAAGCTCTTCCGCGGCACCGCCCGCAAGGAGGACCGCTCTCTTATGAACGTGCCCTTCGTCACCGGCTCGGACGAGCTGGACGCCCTGTTCGTGGCCGAGGCGAAGAGCCACGGCATCGAGTCCATCAAGGGCCATCGTTCGGTAGGCGGTATGCGCGCGAGCATCTACAACGCCATGCCGAAGGCCGGCGTGGAGGCGCTCGTGGCCTTCATGGGCGAGTTCGAGCGCAACAACGCGTAGGGAAAGACTCCCCAGGGAGACGGCAGGGCGAAAGGCGAAAGGACGCGCCATGGCGAAGAAGATTCTGGTCACAGAGGACTTGGTGCAGGAGGGTATCGACGCGCTCGTCGAGCAGGGCTACGAGGTGGATGTGCTCATCGACCCGACGGCCGATGAGCTGATGGCGGCCATCGCGCCCTACGACGCGCTCATCGTGCACCCGAACACGGTGGTGGATGCGGCCCTGCTCGACGCGGCGAAGAACCTGAAGATCGTGGGCCGTGCGGGCGTCACGGTGGACAACATCGATGTGGAGGCCGCCTCCGAGCGCGGTGTCATCGTGTGCAACGCGCCCACCTCCAACGTGATCAGCGCCGCCGAGCACACCATGGCGCTTCTGCTGGCCGCCGCCCGCCGCATTCCCGAGGCGAGCGCCTCCATGCACGCCGGCCAGTGGCGCCGCGGCGACTTCATGGGCAGCGAGCTGTACGGCAAGACGCTCGCCATCTTCGGTCTGGGGCGCGTGGGCGGCCTGGTGGCCGAGCGGGCGGCGGCCTTTGGTATGAACCTCATCGGGCATGACCCCTACTGCTCGCCGGAGCGGGCGCTGCATCTGGGGGTGACCCTCTACGAGGATATGGCTCCCGTGCTCGCCCAGGCCGACTTCATTACCGTGCACCTTCCGCGCACGGTGAGCACCCTGGGCATGTTCGGCGCCGACGAGTTCGCCGCCATGAAGGACGGCGTGGTGCTCGTGAACGCGGCCCGCGGCGGCATCTTCAACATGGAGGCCCTGGCCGACTTCGTGGCCGCCGGCAAGGTGGCGGGCGTGGCCATCGACTCCTTCGAGAGCGAGCCGTGCACCTCGTCGCCGCTGCACGAGTTTGCGGGCGCCATACTGACCCCGCACTTGTCGCCCATGACCCACGAGGCCCAGCGCCGCGCTTCCACTCAGATCGCGGAGTACGTGGCGGCGGGCCTGGAGGGCGGCATGGTAGCCACGGCGGTGAACCTCGCGCCCTTGCCGCCCGAGGCCTTCGACATTGTGGGACCTTATATCCACGCCTGCAAGATGCTCGGATCGGTGGCAAGCCAGCTGCTCGGGCATACGCCGAAGAACCTCAAGCTTGAGCTGGCCGGTGCCATCGCCGACGCCGATCCGGCTCCGCTTCTGGCCGCCGTGCTCGACGGGGGGCTGTCCTACCGTCGCCTCGGCGCGTTCTCGGCCGCCAACGCCGAGTCGGTGGCCTCGCGTCATGGCATCTCCGTCACCACGGCCTCGGTGCTCGACGCTCAGGAGTACGCGAGCTCGGTGCGCGTCGTGGCCGATGAGGTGGAGGTGGCCGCCACCTTGTTCGGCACCGAGCACACCCCGCGCATCATCTCGCTGCTCGATTACAAGATCGACATGGCGCCCGGCACCACGTCGCTCGTCTTCGAATACGTGGATGCTCCCGGTCGCATCGGCACCATCGGCACCATCCTCGGCGAGGCTGGCGCCAACATCACCACCATGCAAATCGGCACCAAGCCCGCGGAATCCTGCGCGCTCGTGTACATGAACGTGGAGGGGGATGTGGGCGAGGCGGTGCTCGATCGGCTGCGGGATGCCATCGACCTGCGCAATCTGTGGAAGATCGTGCTGTAGGGGAGGGGCCGCTGCCGAGCGCCTGTCCGTGCTCTCGCGGGCCGCTTCGGTCGGAGGTGCGAGCGTCATCGGGCGCGCCGATGATAGGCCATCGAAACTTTTAACTGCTTTTGGCAGCGCCATCGCGAGGTGGCGCCGCTCGTTTTGCTATGATGCTCTCGGTCAGTTTTGCCCGCGCCGCGCGACGCGGGGCCACGGAAAGAAAGAAGGAACGGCATGACACGCAAGATCGACATCTTCGACACCACGTTGCGCGACGGCGAGCAGTCGCCCGGTGCTTCCATGAACACCGAGGAGAAGCTGGTCATCGCGCGTGAGCTTCTTCGCCTGAACGTCGATGTCATCGAGGCCGGCTTCCCCATTTCTAGTCCGGGCGACTTCGAGAGCGTGCGCCGCATCGCCGAGCTGGCAGGTGACGCCGCCACGGTGTGCGCCCTTACCCGCGCGGTGGAGAAGGACATCGACTCGGCCGCCGATGCGCTGCGCTACGCCAAGCGCCCCCGTATCCACACCGGCATCGGCGTGTCGCCCTCGCACATGCGCGACAAGCTGCGCATCACCGAGGACGAGTGCGTCGAGCGCGCCGTGAAGTGCGTGAGCTACGCGAAGAAGTTCGTCGAGGACGTGCAGTTCTACGCCGAGGACGCGGGTCGCTCCGACTTCGCCTTCCTGGCGCGGGTCATCGAGGCGGTCGTCGCCGCCGGCGCCACGGTGGTGAACATCCCCGACACCACGGGTTACTCGCTGCCCGAGGACTTCGGCGCGCGCATCAAGTACCTCATGGACCACGTGAAGGGCATCGAGAACGTCACGGTGTCGGTGCACTGCCACAACGATCTGGGCATGGCCACGGCGCTGTCGCTCGCGGGCGTGCGCAACGGCGCCACGCAGATCGAGTGCACCATCAACGGCCTGGGCGAGCGTGCGGGCAACACGGCCATGGAGGAAGTGGTCATGGCCATGCGCATGCACGGTGCCGAGCTGGATGCCCACACCGACATCAACACCCGCGAGTTCATTAAGGCGAGCCGCCTGGTCAGCTCTATCACGGGCATGAACGTGCAGGCCAACAAGGCCATCGTGGGAGCCAACGCCTTCGCGCACTCCTCGGGCATCCACCAGGACGGCGTGCTGAAGAAGCGCGATACCTACGAGATCATCGACCCGGCCGAGGTGGGCGTGGGGGCCAGCCAGATCGTGCTGACGGCCCGCAGCGGGCACGCGGCCTTGAAGCACCGCCTGGAGGAGCTGGGCTATGTCTACGAGGGCGATGAGCTCGACCGCATCTATACCGCCTTTCTGGATGTGGCCGACAAGAAGAAGGAAGTCTACGACGAGGATCTGGAGGCCCTCGTCAACGAGAGCGACCGCGAGCTTACGGCGCTCTACACCCTGGAGGGCGTGCAGGTGAGCTGCGGCTTCCCGCTGAAGCCCACGGCCACCGTCACCCTGCGCGGGCCCGAGGGCGACGAGCGCACCGTGTGCGACTGGGGCACCGGCCCCATCGATGCGGTGTACAAGGCCATCGACCAGATCGTGCAGGTGGACAACGACCTGTCCGAGTTCGCGGTGACGGCCGTTACCCGCGGCATCGACGCGCTCGGCGAGGTGACCGTGCGCGTGAAGGCCGCCGGCGGCGAGGTGTACGTGGGCCGCGGTGCCGACGGGGACATCATCGTGTCCTCGGCCAAAGCCTATCTGAACGCGCTCAACCGCCTGCTTGCCGAGAAGCGCTAGGGCGCGGCGCGGTCGCGCGCCGGCAAGCGCGCCCCTTGGCTCCGCGAAGCCGACGGCCCGTCCGTCGGCTTCTTCTTTTCCCAGGTTTTTTCGTGTATGATACGCCGATACCCTAGGAGAAGGAGAGGCTATGGCTGAGGACAACAAGCTCGGGCGCAAGATCACGACCCTGCGCGAGGCGCATCACCTGTCGGCCCAGGATCTGGCCGATCGCTGCGGCTGCGACGTGGCGCTCATCGAGCAGCTGGAAGGCGGGGAAGTGCCCGCGTCGCTCGCGCCCCTCATCAAGCTGACCCGCGCCCTCGGGGTGCGCCTGGGTACCCTGATGGATGACGACGAGGACTTCGGGCCGGCCTATATCAGCGCCGAGGCCATGGCCGAGGTGGAGCGCGTGAAATCGCTCCAGACTGCCAAAGACGCCGGCGACCTGGCCTATTTCAGCTTGGCCGCGGGCCGTCCGTCCCGTCATATGGATCCCTTCATCATCACGGTGACCCCCACCGGCGAGGCCACTCACAAGCTGGATTCCCATGAGGGAGAGGAGTGGCTCTACGGCATGGAGGGCTCCATCGAGATCGAGTACGGCAGCGAGACCTACGTGCTCGGCCCCGGCGAGTCCATCTACTACGACTCCATCGTGCCCCACCAGGTGCGCGCCCACGCGGGCCAGAACGCGAAGTTCCTCGCTTGCGTATATACCCCCTTTTAGGAGGCGCAATGACTGAAGAGCAGAACGCCGCGCCGGTGCCCGGGTCGCCGGATTATCCGCTGCACTCGGAGCTGACCCTTGGCGCCTACCTGAAAGAGCAGGTGGCGAAAGACCCCGACCACGAGTTCGTGGTGTATCCCGACCGCGACCTGCGCTGGACCTACCGCGACTTCGACGAGCGCACCGACAACCTGGCCAAGGGCCTCTTGGCCATCGGCATGAAGCCGGGCGATCACTTGGGCGTGTGGGCGCGCAACATCCCCGACTGGCTCACCTTCATGTACGCTTCCGCCAAGATCGGCGTGGTCATGGTGACGGTGAACCCGGTGTACAAGTCTCACGAGCTGGACTACGTGCTGAAGCAGTCGGATATGAAGGCGCTGTGCGTCATCGACGCCTACCGCGACGTGGACTACCTGAAGATCATCCGCGATCTGGTGCCCGAATCGCTCAATGTGCAGCGCGGGTTCCTGCGCTCGGAGGAGTATCCCTTCCTAGAGAACCTCATCTACATGGGGCCCGAGAAGCACCGCGGTTTCTACAGCGTGCCAGAGCTTCTGCTGCTCGGCCAGCACAAGCCCGACAGCTCCCTGGAGTGGGCCCAGGGCCAGTTCGATAACAACGACGTGGTCATGATGCAGTACACGAGCGGCACCACGGGCTTCCCCAAGGGTGTCATGCTCACCCACCGCAACATCCTGAACAACGGCTTCTACATCGGCGAGGGGCAGAAGCTGGGCGCGTGCGACCGCGTGTGCCTGCCGGTGCCCTTCTTCCACTGCTTCGGCTGCGTGCTGGGGGTCATGGCCTCGCTCACCCACCGCTGCACCATGATCATCGTGGAGGATTTCGACGCGGGGCTCGTGCTGCAGGCCCTGCACAAGGAGCGCGCCACGGCGGTCTACGGCGTGCCCACCATGTTCATCGCCGAGCTGAACCACCCGGATTTCGACTCTTTCGACCTGTCCCATCTGCGCACGGGCATCATGGCCGGCAGCCCCTGTCCGCCCGAGACCATGCGCGAGGTGATGGAGCGCATGAACATGCGGGATGTGACCATCTGCTACGGCCTCACCGAGACGAGCCCCGTGTTCACCCAGACCTCGGTGGACGACGACATTCCCCACAAGTGCGAGACCGTGGGCCGGGCGCACCCGCCTGTGGAGGTGCGCGTGCTCGACGTGAACGACGGGCACATCTGCGCCCCCGGCGAGCACGGCGAGCTGTGCTGCAAGGGCTACAACGTCATGAAGGGCTACTACAAGATGCCCGAGGAGACAGCCAAGGCCATCGATGCGAACGGCTTCCTCCATTCCGGCGACATGGGCACCGTTGACGAGGACGGCTACTTCCGCGTCACGGGCCGCATTAAGGACATGATCATCCGCGGCGGCGAGAACATCTACCCCCTTGAGGTGGAGAACTTCCTGCTCACCATGCCCGGTGTGCTGGACGCCCAGGTAGTGGGCATCCCCGACGCGCGCCTCGGCGAGATCGTGGGCGCCTTCATCCGCGTGCGCCCCGGCTTCGAGGCCATGACCGAGGACGACGTGCGCGAGTACGCCATCCCGCGCATCGCCCGCTACAAGGTGCCTAAGCGCGTGTTCTTCGTGGACGACTTCCCCATGACGCCCTCCATGAAGGTGCAGAAGTTCAAGCTGCGCGAGATGGCCGAAGAACTGGTGAGGGCCGGCCAGTAGGGAAGCGGTAAATTCGCTCCCTTCGGCGAAAGCCGCTCCTGTGGAGCCGACGTTCGGGTACACTCGTCATGTGGCCCGCCGCACGCCATTGCGGCCGTAAGAAAAGGAGCCGTCGTGAAACGTGCGCTTACTCCCGGTACCTTCGACCCCATCACCGTGGGTCATCTCGACGTTATAAGCCGCGCGGCCCAGCTGGTCGACGAGGTCGTCGTCGCTGTGGCCGTCTCCGCCAAGAAGCAGCCGCTGTTCTCGCTTGAAGAGCGAGTGCGGCTGGCTCGCGAGGCAACGGCTCATCTGGCGAATGTGCGCGTAGAGCCCTTCGATGAGCTGCTCGTTGATTTTGCCCATCGAGTGGGCGCTCAGGCGGTAGTGAAGGGCCTGCGCGCCATTACCGACTTCGAGTACGAGTTTCAGATGACGGCGCTCAACTACCAGCTGGACAAGGAACTCGAGACCCTGTTCATTATGTCCACGCCCCAGCACATGTACCTCTCCTCGTCCATTGTGCGTGAGATCGCCTCGCTGGGGGGCGATGTGTCCCAGTTCGTCAGCCCTTGTGTGGAGGAGGCCTTGCGCCGACGTTACGCGGAAATAGCTGCCGGGAAGTAGGCTGCCGGACACGTAACGCAACGAGAGAGGGCGCCCCAACTGGGACGCCCTCCCTTCTTTCAGCCTCCGCAGTGCCGGGAGGTGCAGGTGCCGTTTAGGCCAGCGCGTACTTCGCGGCGTTGGTGCCGGCGTTGCGGCCGAAGGTCATGCAGTCGGCGATGGCATTGCCACCCAGGCGGTTGCTTCCGTGGATGCCGCCCGTGACCTCGCCGGCGGCGTAGAGGCCGGGGATGACCTTGCCGTCGGCGGAGACCGCCTCGGACTCCACGTTCACGTGGATGCCGCCCATGGTGTGGTGCACCGTGGGCACCTTGCGGCAGGCGTACCAGGGGCCGTCCACCATCTCGGCGTCGGCGGTGTTGTCGGCCACGAAGCCGAACTCGTCTTCCGCGCCGCCCACCACGGCGTTGTAGGCGTCGATGGAGGCCTGCAGGTTCGCGGCGTCTACGTCCATGGCCTTGGCGAGCTCGTCGACGGTCTCGCCGGTCACGATGTGTTGCAGGGCCAGCATGTTGTTGATGGTGGCGCCGTTGGCGTCGGGCTCGTCGGGATCGGGGTAGCGCAGGGTGTTCACGACCACCCAGTAGGTGCCGTCGGGCTGGGCGAAGATGTTCTTGCACAAAACGTCGCGCTCGGCGCCCTCGTTCACGAAGCGCTTGCCCTCCTTGTTCACGAAGATGCGGTTGCGGCCGGAAGTGCGGATGTCCTCCATGAGGCCCGTGCCCGGGGTGCCGCAGGGGTGCAGCTGGATGTCGGACAGGCCGATGAGCTCGGCACCGGCCCCTTCGGCGAGCGCCAGACCCTCGCCCTGGGCGCAGGGCTTGATGTTGGTGCAGCCGATGGAATCGTCCAGCACGACTTCCTTCCACACGCCGTCGTTGACGGACTGGCGGTACTCCACGTTGGCACCGAAGCCGCCGGTGGCGATGATAACGGCCTTGGCGTTCACGGTCACCTCGTCGGCGCCGTCGTAGAGGGCCTTCACACCCACCACGTCGCCCGCCTCGTTGGTGATGAGCTCAGTGGCCTGCATGTCGTTCAGAAGCGTGATCTTGTCGGCGTTGTCGCTGATGAACTTCTGGAACGAGCGGATGTAGGTGTTGCCTGACGGGGTGGCCGGGTAGTGGCTGCGCTCGCCGAGGGAGCCGGTGGCGCTGCCGCACTCGTCCTTGAACTCCACGCCCAGGCTCTCCAGCCAGTGGACGGAATCCAGGGCATTGTCGGTCAGGTAATGCACCAGCTCCGGGGTGCCCTGGTTGTGGCCGCCCTTGATGGTGGTGTCGTAGAAGGTCTCGATGGAGTCCTCGATGCCCTGCTTGTCCTGGCGCTCCGGGTCCACGGCGTTCAGCGCGCCCTCGGACACGTTGGTGGAGCCGCCGGTGATGCCGCACTTCTCCAGTACGATGACGTTCGCACCGGCCTGCACGGCCGCGATGGCCGAGGCCAGGCCCGCACCGCCGCCGCCCACGACGCACACGTCGGTGTCGTAGGTGGATTTGACGGCCGGCTTCTCGGGAGCCGCGGCCTCTTCCAGCGTCTCGAGGGCCCCGGCCTGCTCGGCGCATTCCTTCAGGCCCTCCTGCAGCGACATGGAGGACAGGGTGGCGCCGGTTACGGTGTCGATGTTGATGGTCTGGTTGTCCATGACCTGATCGGCGAGGGCCTTCAGGGCATCGGCGCCCACGCCCAGGGACTCCTGGTTGCTCGCAGTGTCGATGGCGGTGATGGCGTCGTCGGAGAAGGTGACCGAGACGGTGTAGGGCGCGTTGTGGCCGGTGACCTCGGCGGTGTAGGTGCCGGCTTTCCAGCCGCCGCCGGCGCTCTCGGCGCCTGTGTGCGGAGCGCAGCTGGTTAGGCCGAAGCTCGCCAGGCCGCCCCAGATGCCGAGCACGGCGGCACCTTTGCAGAAGGTACGACGGGAAATGCCGTTCGTCGGGATTGGGGTAGATGCGCGGGTCATGATTTGCCTCCTTTATTGGCACTGCGGGATTCGGCAACGGGGAGTCGCTCGGGCCAGTCGGAATTGGATTTGCCTCAACGCCAAGGGCTCTGGCGATTGCCTTGCGTTGACTTTAGTGCGCTAGAGGGCAGTAACGCTGTGTCAATTGCTCACTGTTGTGCATGTGCTTATTATGTGTTTGCAATTTGAAACTTGTGTTTTGAAATTGTGTCTGAGCAATGGCGGCGAAGGTGCTACACGGGCGGGAGGCAGAAGAGCCGCCCGAAGGCGGCTCTTCTCGGTTTCAGCTACAGCGGGGATGCCGGGTCGTTAGCGGCGCAGGCGCCGGCGGGCGAGCAGCAGGGCCCCGGCCGTGACGGCGGCGGCCGCCAGGAGGGGGAGCGCGGCGGCCAGCGCGGCGTCCCCGGTCTGGGCGAGCCTGGTGCCGGAGATGGGCCTGGCCTTCGGCTTCTCGGAGCCCTCGCCCTCGGTGCGCGCGAGCTTCTCGGCCGTCACCTTCTCGTCGCCGGGCGGGTAGGCCTTCGGGCTCTCTACGGTCGGGCGATCCTTCTCGTAGTCGGGCCAGCCCCCGGGCGGCGAGAACGGCTTGCCCGGCTCGGGGTGGTCGCCGTCGGGGTCCCACTTGGAGGGCAGGTCGCCCACCGCGGCCGCCACGTTGCCGATGTCGGCGCCCACGGCGTCCTCGGTGACGACGGCGGTGAACTCCACCCTCGCCTCCTGGCCGCCGTAGAGGTGCCCCACGGCCACGGCGAGCGTGCGGGTGCCCGCGTCGTAGGCGGCGTCGGCCACGGAGACCTCGCCCCCGCCCGGCAGCGTCGCCCTGATCGTGCCCGCCGCGGGCTCCAGGCCCCTCGGCACCTCGTCCTTGACAATCGCGTCCATCCAGGCGGTGCCGGCCCCGTCGTTGCGCAGGGTGATCGTGTAGCGCACCTCGTCGCCCACGCGGGTCTTGCCGTCCCCGCTCGTGAGGTTCTCGGCCGCCTTCTCCACCTTCACGTCGCCCTCGGCGGGATCCTCGCCCACCATGACGGGCGGGGTCGCCGGCGGCGTGAACGCCTCGGGCTCGCCCGAGGGGGGCGCGGCGGGCTTGCCGGGCTCGGGGTCCGACGGCGCGCCGCCGGGGCCCTCGGAGGGCACGGTGCCGTGGGCCAGCGCGATGTTGGCCAGGTTGGCGCCGAGCGCCGCCTCGCCGACGGTCGCCTCGAACGAGAGGACCGTCTTCTCGCCGCCCCACAGGTCTCCCGCCGTCACGGCGAGGGTGCGGCTCTCCCTGTCGTAGGCCGAGTCGTCCACGGCAACCTCGGTCCCGTCGGGCAGCGTCATCCTGATGGAGCGGGGCACCGGCTCCAGGCCCGCCGGCAGCGGGTCGGAGACGACGGCGTTCTGCAGGCAGCTGTTGGCGGCCCCCTCGTTGGAGAGCGTCACGGTGTAGCGCAGCACGTCGCCCACGCGGGTCACCTTGGCGCCGGGCGCCGTGGCGTTCTCCACGCTCTTCGTGATCTTCACGTCGGGGTCGGCGGGCGCCACCGTGGGGGACTTGGGCGGGGTGGCCGGGTCGGAGGGCTCGGGGTTCTCGGACAGCTCCTTGCCGGGGTGCTCCGGGTCGGGGCGCGTGCCCGTGGCCTCGGCGATGTTGGCGAGGTCCGAGGCGATGCCCGGGCCCGCGGCGTCGGCCCGTACGGTCGCCTCGACGGTCACCACGGCCGTGCCGGCGCCGTAGACGCGCCCGGCGGGCACGGTGATCGTGGCCCGCCCCTCGCTGTCGAGCGCCGACAGCGCGTACTCGCCGAGCGCGGGCGCGGCTCCCGCGCTCGCGGCCCTGAGCTGGCCGTCCACGTCCTCGGTGGGGTTGGCCAGGCGCACGGCCATGCCCTCGGTCTCCAGGCACGCGGGCAGGCGGTCGGTTACGGTCACGCCGTTCCAGGCCGAGCCCGCGGCCGCGTTCTTGGCGGTGATGGTGTAGCGCACGCGGTCGCCGGGCTGCACGGGGGCGCCCGGGTGCGTCAGGTTCTCGGCCTCCTTCGCCACCGAGGTCTTCGGGGCGATCTTCGGGTTGGGCTTCACAATGACGTGGTAGCTCCAAACAGATCCCTCGTAGGCGCCGTTCGGGGCCTGCTGGAAGACGAGCTTCCCGTCGCCGAGCTTTTTGGGATCCAGCACGAGCGAGTAAGTGCCGTCGTCGTTGCGCACAGGGTTGCCGTCCTTGTCGCGCACGAAGTCGGCCTCGTAGAGCTCGCCGTCCTCGCTCGTGATGGTGAGCTTGCCGGAGGAGGGCGTCTTCACTTTCACGATGATGCGCCCCGGGTGTTCGTTGCCTTCGGTGGGCACGTCCCAGTAGGTCTCGATGGTGCCCGTGTAGGCGTTCATCGACGGGTCGGGCCCCTCGGGGTAGGGGACGAATCCGTCCGGATCGTCGGGGTCGCCGGGATTGTCGGGGTCGTAGCGCTCGGTGTCGATGGTCGGCGGGGGAGTGTCCGTGCCGGGGTTCTCGGGGTCCCTCTCCACGTCGGTCGTCGGCTTCGGGTCGATGGGCTCCACGGCCACCTCGGCTTTCGGAGCCTGCTCGGGATGGTCGGCCGGGTTCACGCTCTCGAGGTAGTTGGCCGGCTCGGGGTCCGGGTTCTCGCCGTCCTTCACCGGGGGCAGGTACTGAAGGGACACGATGTGGCGGTTGTCCTTGGTGGCGTCGGGCAGCAGGAAGTCCTTCTCGGCGGGGACGAACGTGTAGGTGAAGTCGGTCCGGGATCCCTCGCCCACGGCCGCCGCCACTGCGTTGACGCGCGCGTCGCCGGCCGGGATGGCGTTGCCGTCCTCGTCTGCGTCGCCGGCGAACACGAGCTTCACCGGCTCGCCCACGGCCTTGCCGTCGGCGTAGAGCTGCACGTAGCCGCGGGGCGCTTGGCACTTGGCGCCGTCGATGGGCGTGCCGTCGGGGTGATGCGTGCCGTGGCTGATAGTGGCGTTGATGGTCAGCTGCTTTCCGGCGTCGTCCTGCTCGCTGCCGTCCTTCTCCTCGTCGGGCACGCCGGCGTTCCAGGTGGCCTTCACCAGGTCGACCGCGGAGTTGGTGGGCTTGATCTCGCACCACCCGATGGCGCGATGCCCCCAATAGTTGGTAGAGAAATCGGGATCGTCGCACCATTCGGTGGAGTCGACCGTGAGCTTCATGTAGCCCACGTCGCAGGGCATGCTCGTGCTTGCGGAGCTCTCGGCGCCCAAGGGCGTCTGCTGGTCGGCGCTGTACAGCTGGTACTTGTACTGGACCTTGCCGGACTGGGAGAGCACCTTGCCGTCATCGGTCGGAATCTGGTTGTGCTCGTCGATGGTAAGCCCTCGAAGGGGGGAGCCGTCGTAGTACTTGGTCAGGTCTTTGAAATCGTCGGGCAGCGTGAAGTAGATGTACCGCTTGAGCACGGTGCCGCCGAGCGCCCCGCCGGGTTGTCGGAACAGGGGCTCGACGGTCTGCTCGTGGCCGTTCTTGTCGACGTATTTGAGGGTAACGGTGATTTCCTTTTCCGTGGCGCTCTTGGGCAGCCAGAGGAATAGTTTTCCATTATTGAAGCGGGAAGGGGCGCCGTACGGGTACTCTTTGCCTCCGACCGAAAGACTCCACTCGTTAATCGCCTCGTCGAGATTGCTGCCGGTGATCCCAGCTTCCTTATTGCGTTTTTCGATCTCGCTTCCCAGATCGATCGTGACCATGAATACTTTATTGCTTTCGGATTGGTCCACCTCAAGTCCACCAGCCCCGTCATCGGAGAACGAGCCAAAGGCGTATCCATTTCCCGACATATTCTCGAATTTCGACCCGCTCTCATCGGTTCTGATGGATCCGCCAGTTATGACTACATATCCTGAGTTGCCCCCGATGTCCATATAGCCTGCGGAGTTGGTACTGTCGGGAAGCACCGTGCCGCCAGTAATGACGATGGAGCCGCCCTTGTTCCATGATGCGCAGCCCTTTCCGATGGCGTTGCCGTGGTAGGGAGCCGTTGCCCTTACGAGACCGCCGTTGATGCGAATGTGGCCAGCATTGCCCATAGTGCTGTCGGACATGAGATTCCCGCTGTTCTCTGCTTTGCCGCTATAAATGGAGTCATTGAATAGGAATGAGGATTCGCGGCCAAACCATGCTGGGTTATGTGAGTTGTCGTACCATGCAGCAAGAGATCCGCCGATTGCGGCTCCATGATAGGCTCCTGTGGCATCAATTTCGCCGCCATTGATGGTAATGAAGGTAGGCGAGCTCCCTTCGCCGCTGCCGATTCCCGCGCCCACGCCATGGAACCAATTTTCGCTCGTCGTGTCCGTAACGGAGATGCTGGGATTGTTGAAGCCTTTGGCTGTGATGATGCCGCCATTAAAGGTCAACTTACCCGCGTCCTCGTAACTGACGCTACCGATTCCGGCTCCTTTATATCCACTGATTACTTCGAGGGTGCCGGCGAAGTTGCTTTCAAGAAGATCGAGAGCATTGTGTTTCGAGGCCGTCGCTGTTCTTTGAGCGCCTGTCTTGTCGATAAAGGTGGTGCCGATGGGAATCATCCCGTTCTTGGGAACAATGGGATTTCCGGAAACATCGATGTTCTTTACGCTGTCGTCTATTGTGAGGGAGGTTCCCTTTCCGCAGTGGATGCCTGCAGAATAGCCTCCTTTATTTGCGTGAAGGGTGTTATGCGATTTGTCGGCAAGGGTGATGTGGAGGCTGGTTTCCGGCTCGGCGGTTTCTCCGCTCGCGTCTTTATTTCGTTCGATGTGGACGGGGATGTTCGATTTCAGTTGGATATTTCTGAAAATGAGGTTTGCCTTGATGCCTGGATTGATCCAGATCGTGCCATCCACCTCGCCGCTCGTAGAGAGGGTGAGGGGCTCCTCGCTATTGATAACCAGCTTTCTCAGGTTGTCGGTATGGGTGTTTCCCTTTGTGGGGTGTGCCGACGTTCGGGTGTATGCGACGTTCTCGTAGTAGTAGTCAACTCCCTCGACTCCTCCTTCGACAGAGATCTTGCATGCATCTGCAGGTCGTGAATAACTTGCCTTGCCGCCATTTCTAGCCGAGGCGAAGGCCTTCTCGACGGCACTCGTGGCCGCCTGGTGGGCGGCGGAGAACACCTCGTGGGCGAGGCTGGGGGAGGGGGAATCGGCGGAGGGTGAGGTCCCGCCTTGCTCGGATGAGCTGGCCGGGACGGTTCCCTCGGAAAACTCTCCCGCTTGATCGGGAGAGGCGCCCGGGTCGTCTTGCTCCGTCTGCGCGGCTCCCTCGGGGGCGGCGTCGTCGGGCGGGGCATCGAAGCTCGTGGTGCCTGCGTCGTCGGGCGGTTCCGAGAACTCGGCGCTATCCGCCGCCGGGGTATCGGCGCTATCGGCCGGATGGTCTAATGCCGTGGGGGGGGGTCTCCGTGCCCTGGGCCTCTGCGGCGATGGCGCCCGCGGGCATCATGAGCCCGCAGGCGAGCACGGCCGCCATGGCGCCGCGCAGCAGCGCGCGGGCCGGATGGTTCGCTCTCATGTCGGTCTCCTTCTCTCGGTGCCCTCGGCCGCGCCCCTCGGACGCCTGCCGATGCCCCTTTCGGGGCCGCGTCAGGGTGCGCGAGGCGTTGCCGAGCTGTCGGCAAATCGTGGAGGAGTGTACACCCGGCGGGCCCTCCCTGGCAAGGAGGTGCAGGTAAATGTAAGAAAATCTGATCTGGATTAGGGGCTATGCGTGGTTTTCGGCTCTTGTTCGCGCTTCGCCCGCTCGGTGGCCTCTGAGATTCAGCCCAGATAAGGGGGACCTAGGCTGTACCCCATATTTTGTGGACGCGAATGTAGAGATGTATAAGGGTTTTCGACCCATCGGGGCTAATTTTGGTCACGAAACGGTCGCTTTATAAGGATTTAGCGGGCATCGGCTCCTGCATTCTTATAAATCCCTTTCGTATGTGGCTCTTTTCTAAGAAATAGAAGCAGACGCCATGCTTCGGGCCGGCTGCTCTTAGACATCACCCCCTTTGTGACCAGAAATCGCCTGCGAGGGTGGAAAACGCATAGAAATCTTCTGCTTTGCGGCCGTTGCCGATGTGGCTCGAAGGCAAAAAAAGCCGCCCGAAGGCGGCCCGGCTGTGCACGGCGTGTCTCTACACGGTGTATCTGGCATACCACAAGAAGCACGTGCATTCGCGCGCGGTCTCCGATTTCATCGACTTCGTGAAATCCTATCCGGGAAACGATCTGCCGCTTTCGGGAGGGGAGGAGTAGGCGCTCTCGCCGGCCGAGACGTGCGGATAAGATTTCCCGCGGCGCGTCCGTCAGCGGTAGTTTTGGGCCTTGAGTGGGGAAATTGCGGGCAAGGCTGGTCACTGGGCCCCGTATATGGTATAAATTGACCGCTGCGCAAAGAGCCGCGCAGACATACTTTCGCGTTCGAGAAAGTGGGCATGTCCCGCTTTCTTTTGTTGTAAGGGCCAAAACGGCCGCGCGGGAGCAGCGAAGAGACGGCAGCGAGACGAGGAGGCAAGCGTGCTGACAGGCAAGGAGAAGAGCCTGCTCGAGGCCATGGAGCCCCGGGCCGCCTCCGAGGGCGTGGAGATCGTCACCGTGGAGATCGCCGGCGCCAAGCGCGCCCCCACCATCCGCGTGTACATCGATGCGGAAGGCGGCGTGAGCTTCGACGAGCTGGCGCGCACCCAGGCGTGGGTCGGCGAGCTCATGGACGAGATCGACCCGTTCCCCGGTGCCTATATGCTGGAGGTGTCCTCTCCGGGCATCGACCGGCCGCTGCGCACGCCCGAGCACTTCGAGCGATTCGCCGGACAGGAGGCCTGCGTGAAGACGCGCGGCCCCATCGACGGGCGCAGCTCGTTTACCGGCACGCTGGCCGGCATCCGCGACGGCGCGGTGCTCATGGAGGTGGACGGCGCCGAGCTGTCCGTTCCGTTCGACGCGATCAAACGGGCCCGGCTCAAGGGCACCGTTGATTTCAGCTCATAGGGAAAGGAAGTCAGGAAAAGTGGCAAGTTCAGAGTTGATCGAGGCATTGCAGGCGCTGGCCCACGAGCGCAAGATCGACGAGTTCTATCTCATCGAGCGTTTGGAGCAGTCGCTTGCCAAGAGCTACGAGCGCATCCTTGACCTTGAGTGGGACGCGCGCGTGACCATCGATCGCCAGACCGGCAAGATCTACGTGTACGAGCTGGTACCCGTCGGCGAGCCCGATGAGGAGACCGGCGAGTACAGCGAGTTCGAGGAGCGCGATGTGACGCCGGCCGATGTGAGCCGCATCGCCGCCCAGAACGCCAAGGGCGTCATCTCCTCGCTCGTGCGCGAGGCTGGGCGTCAGTCCATCTACGATGAGTTCCGCAGCCGCGTGGGCGATCTGGTGACCGGCACCGTGCTGCAGGGCACGCCCGACTTCACCATCATCAAGATCCGCGACGGCGTGGAGGCCGAGCTGCCGCACTACGACGCCAAGCGCAACCCCGGCGAGCGCAACGAGCGCCCCGCTAACGAGCATTACCGCCACAACCAGCGGCTCAAGGTGCTCATCATCGAGGTGCGCGACCCCAACGGCGATACGGCCCGCGCCCGCGGCGAGCAGGCGCGCCCGTCCATCGTGGTCTCCCGCACCCACCCCGACCTCATCCGCCGCCTCTTCGAGATCGAGGTGCCCGAGATCTACGAGGGCGTCGTGGAAGTGAAGTCGGTGGCCCGCGAGCCCGGCGCCCGTTCCAAGGTGGCCGTGTTCTCGCGCGAGGCGAACCTGGATCCGGTGGGCGCCTGCGTGGGCCCGAAGGGCTCCCGCGT
>Ga0073906_1000714_pt1 | contig 58202 bp, 43 predicted proteins | sample Inofromicrocosms_FD_65485 | JGI IMG/M metagenome (GOLD analysis project Ga0073906, IMG submission 65485) | Mouse cecum microbial communities from Vienna, Austria - Inoculum for glucosamine and mucus D2O microcosms | ecosystem: Host-associated > Mammals > Digestive system > Large intestine >...
ACCCTTAAGGCGTTGGACAATGAAGACAAGTATGCCGAGAACACCAACTTCAAGGGCTGGGTTTTCACCATCATGCGCAACATCTTCATCAACAATTACCGTCGTGGTGTCCGGACGGCCACAATTGTGGACACCACCGACAACCTCTACCACCTCAATCTTAGCCAGGACAGCGGCATCGAAAGTCCGGAAGGCAGCTACGGCGCCGCCGAAATTGCCGCCGCCATCGGCGAGTTTCCCGACGACTACCGCATTCCTTTCAGCATGCACGTGCAGGGCTACAAATATGCCGAAATCGCCGAGCACATGGGTCTTCCGCTGGGCACGGTGAAGAGCCGCATATTCTTCGCGCGCCGCAAGCTCCAGGAACGTTTCGCCGACTACCGCTACGATGCATAAGCGGTGATGCATATATTAAGGAATCAGCCGGCGGGCTCTCCCAAGGATTCGAACAGGAGCTGCCGCGGATTCCGTAGCAAGACACTTCGGAAAAAAATCTATGACTGATTATAGATAGATGTTACTGATATGATAATGAGCACAGGCGGCGCCTCGGGAGAAGCGCCGCCTGTGTTTTGTCAAGTTTCATCATGTTCATGACAGACAGCAGCCGGAAAACCATGCGGGTTTCCGGCTGCCGGGTTATGGATGAATGGTAAGGGAATCAGGCGAGGAAGCCCAGGAGGACACCTGCGGCCACGGCGGAGCCGATCACGCCTGCAACGTTCGGGCCCATTGCGTGCATGAGCAGGTAGTTGCTGGGGTCGTATTCCAGACCGAGGTTGTTGGAGATGCGTGCGCTCATGGGCACAGCCGATACGCCGGCGTTGCCGATAAGCGGATTGATTTTCTTGTTCTTGGGCAGGATGAGGTTGAAGAGCTTCACAAACAGCACACCGCTGCTGGAGGCTATCACAAAGGCCATGAAGCCCAGGAAGAAAATGAAGATTGTCTGCGGGGTGAGGAACTGCGAAGCCTGTGTGGACGCGCCGACGGTCATGCCAAGGAGAATGGTGACAATGTCGGTGAGTGCGTTCGAGGCTGTTTTTGCAAGACGGGTTGTCACGCCGCACTCACGCAGCAGGTTGCCGAAGAAGAGCATGCCCAGCAGAGGAAGGCCGGAGGGCACCACGAAGCAGGTGAGAAGCATGCCCACGATGGGGAAGATGATTTTCTCGTTCTGGCTCACGGCGCGCGCGGGCTTCATTTTGATGAGACGCTCTTTCTTTGTGGTGAACAGGCGCATCAGCGGGGGCTGGATTACCGGCACCAGAGCCATGTAGGAATATGCCGATACTGCGATGGCGCCCATGAGGTTGGGAGCGAGCTTCGACGACAGGAAGATGGCGGTGGGGCCGTCGGCGCCGCCGATGATGGCGATAGCGCCGGCCTGGTCGGGGCTGAAGCCCAGCAGGAGGGCTACCATGTATGCGCCGAAGATGCCGAACTGTGCGGCGGCGCCGATGAGCATGAGCTTGGGATTGGCAATCAGGGCCGAGAAGTCGGTCATGGCACCGATGCCAAGGAAAATCAGCGGGGGGTACCAGCCGGCGCTCACGCCGTTGTAGAGGATGTTGAGTACCGATCCCTGTTCGTAGATACCCACCTCAAGACCGGCTGCGGAGTTGAAGGGGATGTTGCCGATAAGCATGCCGAAGCCGATGGGCACCAGCAGCATGGGCTCGAAATTCTTCTTGATGGCGAGCCAGATGAAGAACAGGCCCACCAGAAGCATCACGAAGTTGCCGAACTGGGCGTTGGCAAAGCCGGTGAGGTTCCAGAATTGTTCGAGGTTACTGAGAAGAAAATCTCCGAAATCCATTGTCGATTAGTTTTAGCGGAGATTATTCGATGGTGATCAGAGGTGCGCCTTCAAGCACGGAATCGCCTACAGCTACATTGATGGCAGCAACGCGGCCGTCGCGGCCGGCGTGTATGGCGTTTTCCATTTTCATGGCCTCGAGGAGAACCACGGTGTCGGACGCTTTCACGGTGTCGCCTACTTTTACCTGGATGGAGAGAATAACGCCTGGCAGAGGAGCGGGCACGCTGCCTCCGGCGGCACCGGCGCTGGGGCGGGAAATCACTTTCTCGCCGCTTGCTGTGCGGGGAGCTGCCGAGGGTTTGGGCGCGGAGGCCACTTTCACCGGTGCGGCCTTGGTGGCTTCGAGTTCCACTTTGTAGGGAACGCCGTTCACTTCCACCTGAGCGACATTGTCGTCGATGTCGCCCACGGCAACTTTGTATATGTTGCCGTTGATTTTATATTTGTATTCTTTCATTTGTGTTTTTGTTGTGGTGTGATGTTCAGCGGCTGCGACGGTCGGGGAGCGTGCGCAGGTTGTAGATTTTGGAGCTCCATGGCGAGTATGCACGTTTCACCTTGTTTATGGTGAGGATTGTGCTCTCGGTGTCGTGGGCGTTGAAATGTTCGTGGATGGCCATTACGATGGCGGCGATTTCCTCGCCGGAATCGTGTTCGGGGCGGGTTCCGGATGCGGCTTCGGGTTCCACACCGAGTGCGCGTGCCTTGTTCATACGCGACACTGCAGAGCCAATCTTGCCGATGGCGTAGAACGAGAGGCAGAGAACCAGCAGGGCTGTGAAAACGATTCCCATGGCCATGATGGTCATGCCGAAGCCGTTTTCGTCCATGCGCTGGAAGTTGCCGATTTTCTCGTTCACGTCCTTGATGCGGTTGGCGCTGGACGGAGTTATGTATTCTTCATCCGAGCCGGTGCGCACATGCCAGGATTCGTCGCCGTCGGTCATGCGGGCGTAGGTCTGGTCGGAGCCGAGGCTGGCTGGCACAATCACCGAGTCGATGAGTTTGCCGCCGGCGTCGTACACGCCTACCCAGTTGTCCTGGCCGGGGGTGAGAACGAAGTTGGTGTGGAATGTGCCTCTGTTGGGGAGGCCGTCGGTAAAGAACACCACGTGCTGGCGACGGGCGATGCGAGTGTTCACGTCGCCCAGGGGAACGGGGTATTTGGTGGGGTTGGTGGAGTCGTTGGTGAGATACACCGCCGAGATTTCCAGAGGGGCGAAGTTGCCGTTGAAAAGCTCGATCCAGCCGTGCCGTTCGCCGTATTCGTCGACGATGCTTGTCTGGTTCTCCACCATCACCTCGTTGATTTTCAGTGCTTCGAGCGACTGTGCGGCTGCCGGCGAAGCCATCATGGCGCAGGCTGCCGCAAGGGCGATGGTTAGCTTATGTGTCATAGTGGCTTACAGGGGTATGTTGCCGTGCTTCTTGGCGGGGTTGACCACTTTCTTGGTGGCGAGCTGCTGGAGAGCGCGGATGATGCGGAAACGGGTGTTGCGAGGCTCGATCACGTCGTCGATGTAGCCGTAGCGTGCTGCGTTGTAGGGGTTGCAGAACAGTTTGTTGTATTCGGCTTCGCGGTCGGCGAGCACTTTGGCGGGATTGTCGGATGCTTTGGCTTCCTTGGCGTAGAGCACCTCTACGGCGCCGGCGCCGCCCATAACTGCGATTTCAGCGGTAGGCCATGCGTAGTTCATGTCGCCGCGGAGCTGCTTGCAGCTCATAACGATATGGCTGCCGCCGTAGCTCTTGCGCAGGGTAACGGTTACTTTGGGCACGGTGGCTTCGCCATAGGCGTAGAGCAGTTTGGCGCCGTGGAGAATCACGCCGTTGTATTCCTGGCCTGTTCCGGGGAGGAATCCGGGAACGTCTACGAGTGTCACCAGAGGAATGTTGAATGCGTCGCAGAAGCGGACGAAGCGTGCGCCTTTGCGCGATGCGTTGCTGTCGAGCACGCCGGCAAGGTATTTGGGCTGGTTGGCAACCACGCCCACGCTCTGTCCGTTGAAGCGGGCGAAGCCCACGATGAGGTTTTTGGCGTAGTCGCGCTGGATTTCCAGGAATTCGCCGTTGTCGACAATGGCACCGATTACCTCGTACATGTCGTAGGGGCGTGTTGCCGAGTCGGGAATGATTTCGTTGAGGCTGTCCTCGAGGCGGTCGATGGGGTCGTTGCACTCAACCAGCGGGGCTTCTTCGAGGTTGTTCTGGGGAATGTAGCTGAAGAGTTTGCGGATGATCTGCAGGGCTTCTTCGCCATCCTCGGCGGCGAAATGGCACACGCCGCTCTTGGAGGAGTGCACTTCCGCACCGCCCAGGGCGTCCTGGCTCACGTCTTCGCCGGTAACGGTCTTCACCACCTTGGGTCCGGTAAGGAACATGTAGCTGATGCCCTTTGTCATGATGGTGAAGTCGGTGAGGGCGGGGGAGTACACGGCGCCGCCGGCGCAGGGGCCGAGGATGCCGCTGATCTGGGGAATCACGCCGGAGGCCATGATGTTGCGCTGGAAGATTTCGGCATAGCCGGCCAGTGCGTTGATGCCTTCCTGGATGCGTGCGCCGCCCGAGTCGTTGAGGCCGATTACGGGAGCGCCCATCTTCATGGCCATGTCCATGATCTTGCAGATTTTCAGGGCCATGGTTTCGGACAGTGACCCGCCGAATACGGTGAAGTCCTGGGCGAAGACATATACCAGGCGGCCGTCGATTGTGCCGTAGCCTGTTACCACGCCGTCGCCGAGGTAGCTCTTCTTATCCTGACCGAAGTTTGTGCAGCGGTGGCGCACGAACATGTCGAGTTCTTCGAAGGAGCCTTCGTCCAGAAGCTGGGCTATGCGCTCGCGGGCGGTGTATTTGCCGCGTTCGTGCTGCTTTTCGATTGCTTTCTCGCCGCCGCCGAGTCGTGCTTCGGCGCGCAGTTCGATCAGTTCTTTAACCTTTTCGAGTTGGCTGCTCATAGAGGATTGTATTACAGGTTATTATTCAGCTGCGGGTTTTTCGCAGAGTTCTACCAGAGTGCCCACTGTGGACTTGGGGTGGAGGAAGGCGATGTTGAGGCCTTCGGCACCGCGGCGCGGGGCTTTGTCGATAAGGCGGCAGCCTTTCGATTCGGCTTCCGCCAGTGCGTTTGCCACACCGTCCTGTACGGCGAAGGCTACGTGCTGGATGCCGCCGCGGCCGCCGTTGTTGGCGATGAACTTGGAAATGGCGCTGTCTTCGGAAGTGCCTTCCAGAAGCTCGATTTTGGTCTGGCCCACCTGGAAGAAGGCGGTACGTACTTTCTGGTCGGCTACTTCTTCAATGGCGAAGCATTTGAAACCCAGAATGTTTTCGTAGAAGGGAATGGCTTCGTCCAGAGAGGGAACGGCGATGCCGATGTGCTCGATATGCGAAATATCCATAGCTGTTTGTTATTGATATGTTGGTTAATTGATTGGCAGTGTTTTTCGATGGTGCGCGCAAAGCGCTCTGCAAAGGTAGCAAAAAAAATGCACCGCAAAGCTTTTTCCGTATCGATATGCCGCGGTTTATTAAATAATGTGATTGCGGCCTGTGTGATTGCGGCATTCACGCAAGCCAACCGCATGCCGTGCGGGGGCGATTTTACGGTGGGCGGAATGAAAAGATTTTGCAGATTGGCGGAAAATTGCTACCTTTGCGCCCGGAATTCCCAATCTCTGGCAGGAAATGTAGCCTGTGAATATTGCGAATAATGTTAACATTAAACCACTTATCAACAATGGACTTGATTAAGATTGCCGAAGAGGCTTTTGCCACCGGCAAGCAGGCTGCCGACTACGATTTCGGTCCCGGCGACACCATCACCGTGGCCTACCGCATCAAGGAAGGCAACAAAGAACGTATCCAGCAGTACCGCGGCGTTGTTATCCGCATCAGCGGCGAAGGCGACCACAAGCGCTTCACCGTTCGTAAAATGAGCGACAACATCGGCGTGGAGCGTATCTTCCCCATCAACAGCCCGTTCATCGATGCTATCGAAGTGAACAAGCGTGGTAAGGTACGTCGTGCCAAACTCTACTACCTGCGCAAACTCACCGGCAAGAAAGCACGCATCAAAGAACGCCGTCCCGGCAAGAAAGAAGCGTGACATGCCGGCAGGAGCCTCCCGGATTCCGGGTGTGCGACAACCGTATTTTCAAGCACATGCATTACGGAGCATTCACTCCAGGATGCATGTGCTTGATGCTTTTTTGCGGCAATTGCCATCGGAAATGCCGGCTCCGCCGGGAAAAAGTTGTGCCTTACGGCGGGAATTGTTAATTTTGTCTGTTCAAAAGTGCCATAGGGCACACCATGTGTCAACTCTATTTCTGCAAAGAATTTCAACGAAGAATGAATATTGCCATAGTAGGCGCTTCGGGCGCCGTGGGACAGGAGTTTATGCGGGTACTGGCCGACAGCGGTCTGCCAATCGATGAGCTCAGGCTTTTCGGCAGTGGGCGCAGCGCCGGAAACACTTATCGGTGGAGAGATGCCGCCAGCAGTCCCGTGCGCGATCTCGCCCTGGCCGGTGCCGAAGATTTTGCCGGCCTCGATTTCGTGTTCACCAGTGCCGGCGCCGACGTGAGCCGCCATTATGCCGGGCTGATAACCGGCGGTGGCGCTCTGATGATCGACAACTCCAGCGCTTTCCGCATGGATGACGATGTGCCTCTGGTAGTGCCCGAGGTCAATGGCGACGACGCCTTTAGCGCACCGCGCCGCATCATATCCAATCCCAACTGCACCACCATACAGATGGTCGTTACCCTGAAACCGATCGACGACATCTCGCCCATCCGCCGTGTGCATGTGGCCACATACCAGGCCGCCAGCGGAGCCGGCGCGCAGGCTATGGAGGAACTGCGCCGGCAGTCGGCTGCAATCGCCGCCGGCGAGCAGCCCGAGGTTGAGCGTTTCAGCGCACAGCTGGCCTACAATCTCATTCCGCACATCGATGTTTTCGGCGACAACGGGTTCACACGTGAGGAAATGAAGATGCACCTGGAGACAAAGAAGATAATGCACTCCCCGGAACTCGAGGTCTGCGCCACCTGTGTGCGTGTGCCGGTGCTCCGGGCGCATAGCGAAGCCATATGGGTGAGCACTGCCGAACCTGTAGGCGAACAGCGTGTCAGAGAGGCGTTCGCCACCGCACCCGGCATAGTGCTCGTGGACGAACACAGGCCCGGCGGCTATCCCATGCCTCTGGAGGTGTCGGGCACCGACCCGGTGTATGTGGGGCGCGTGCGTGCCGATCTCGCCGACCCCTGCGGAATATGCTACTGGAGCGTGGCCGACCAGATCCGCAAGGGCGCAGCACTCAACGCCGTTCAGATAGCAAGCTACATTCTGGAGCATAAAGGCCTATGATATCCGCGGGGCAGGCACTGGTGACGCAGCCGGTACAAATCTTCCTGATTGTGCTGGCCATAATCCTGCTTGCGCCCATGCTTCTCAACCGGCTGAAGATTCCTCACATCATCGGCATGATTGTAGCCGGTGTGGTGATAGGGCCGTACGGCTTCAATATTCTGGACAATGATTCGTCGTTCGCCGTTTTCGGCCAGGTGGGTCTGCTGTATCTCATGTTCCTTGCAGGCCTGGAAATCGACATGTTCCATCTCCGGCTCAATCTGCGCCGCGGTCTGTTCTTCGGATTTCTCACACTCATGGTTCCGCTTGTGGCGGGAGTCCTCACCAGCGTGTACATCCTGCGGCTGGGCTGGCTCACTTCCTTGCTGTTAGGAGCCATGTATGCCTCGCACACACTTCTGGCCTATCCTGTGGCTGCCCGTATGGGTGTGACCAAAAGCCCTGCTGTGCTCATCGCCGTGGTGGGCACCATAATCGCCGTGGTGGGTGCGCTGCTTGTGCTCGCGGGAACTGTCGATATCGCCCGCGAAGGCAGCTTCCACGCCACCGGTCTGCTCATGCTCATGGCCCGCATGGTGTTGTGGACGGCGGCTGTGCTGTGGCTCTTCCCGCGGCTCACGCGCTTTTTCTTCAAGCACTATTCCGACAAGGTGATGCAGTATGTGTTCGTGCTCGCCATGGTGTTCCTCGCCTCGGTGAGCGCCCAGCTCATAGGCCTTGAGCCGGTGCTTGGAGCCTTCATGGCCGGTCTGGTACTCAACCGTTATGTGCCGGCTGCTTCCCCTCTGATGAGTTCGATAGAGTTTGTCGGCAATGCCATATTCATTCCGTATTTCCTTATAGGAGTAGGCATGATGATAAACCTGCGTGTGCTTGCCGACGGTTCCACACTTGCAATCAGCGCCGTGATGCTCACTGTGGCTCTGGTTTCCAAATGGCTGCCGGCATGGATTGCGCAGAAGCAGGCCGGCCTGGACAGCAGCAGCCGCAATCTGATGTTCGGTCTCACTGCCGCGCATACAGCCGTGGCTCTTGCGGTGGTGAGCACGGGATACCGCATGGGAATGTTCGACGAGAAAGTGCTCAACAGCACCATCGCGGTTATTCTCATCACCTGCGCTCTCGCGCCGATTATCAGCTCCAGGGCGGCTGCCAGGCTAAAGGTGAGCATGATGTCGGGCGACAGCGACGATATGATACGCCACTCCCGCTCCAACCGGACGCTCATTCCCGTGGCGAACCCAATGACCGCCGGCGCTCTGGTGGAAATGGCCATGCTGATGCGCAACCAGCGGGGTACGCACAGTTTTTTCGCCCTGCATGTGCGCAACGACAACAGCGGCCAGGCCAAGGCCGTGAGCAGGAATTCGCTGGAGGCCGCCGCAAAAGTGGCCGCCGCCGCCGATACCGCCATAACCACTCTCGACCGCTACGATCTCAACACTGCCACAGGTGTGCTCAACGTAATTGAGGAACGCGACATCACCGAGGTGCTCCTTGGCATGCACCGCCGTGCCACCATAATTGATTCTTTCTACGGTGCCAAGGTGGAGCAGCTGCTCAGGGCCACCAACAAGATGATAATCATCACCCGGTGCTATATTCCGGTGAACACGCTCACCCGCATTGTGGTATGGGTGCCCGACGACGCGCAGTACGAAACGGGATTCAGCCGCTGGGTCCGCGGCATAGCCCGTCTGACACGCCAGCTGGGCTGCCGCGTGATTTTCCATGCTCCGGCGGCAGTGCAGCCGCTGATCCGCGGAGTCCTGTATTCCGAGAATCTTGGTGTGCGTTGCGAGTTCGCCACCGCCGAATCTCAGGACGACTTCGTGCTGCTGGCCAACAAAATCCTCGACGACGACCTTCTGGTAGTTGTCGGCGCCCGCGCCAACTCGGTATCGTACCGGGCGGAGATGGCCGAACTGCCTGGTTTCCTGCAGCGTTATTTTTCCCGCAACAACCTCATGGTCATATTTCCCGAACAGTTCGGCGAGAGCACGCCTCTGGTCTCTTTCTCCGACCCGCTGTCGTCCGACGTGGCCACTTCGGCCTCGCCGGTGCTGCAAGGTATCCTGTCGCGCATGCGAGCCTTGTCGCGCCGCATGAACGGCCGCGGCGGCCGATAGCCTCCCGCCGGTTTTCGCAGTGGCATTTCGTCGAATATTCTCCGTATATTTGCAAATCATTAGAACAACTGTTATCCTTAAATGAATATCCTGAAACCTATAGTCCTGTCGGTCGCTGCCTCGATTCCGTTTCTGAGCAGTGGCGTTGTGACAGATGAGCTGACCTACAACTGGGGTCCGGCCGATACCGTGGCCCACCACAAGGTAGGTCCCGGAATGACCTATGCCAAAATCGTGTTCCCGGAAAAGCCTCTCATCCTCTGGTGGGTGGAGGTCGACCTGAGCAACGAGTACGCCAAAATTGAGCAGTCCGAGAGCCGCGCATCCGTTCCCGACGTGCAGCGCTGGGACGTGATGGAGCACTACAGAGCCAATTCGCGTCCGGGACATCAGGTAAAGGTGGCATGGAACCACGACTTCTTCAGCTACGAAGAAGGAGTATGCATCGGAACGAATATCAGCGAAGGCGAGATGACCCGCGAGATGTGGGGCCGCTCGCTGCTGGCCATTACCGAAGACGGGCGTGCCAGCGTGTTCCGCGCCGGGGCGCGTGCGAGCGTGATAGCTTCCGACAATGCCGCTGTGGATATCGATTACTTCAACTCCTCGGCATTGAGCGTCCGTGGCGACTGCGTGCTGTTCAACCGCTTCAATAGCCGCACGATTGCCGAGGATGGCCGCTACATAGCTCTCGAGCCTCTGGATAAATGGACTATGAACGGCGACGATATCCGCTGCCGTGTTATCGAAATTTCCGACAGCCCCCTGCAGACTGCCGAAAACCGTTACGTGCTCCTTCTGCGCGGCGGCAAGCGTGCCGCTCTGGATGGCCATGTGTCGGCAGGCGATATCATATCGGTGCGCCAGGGCTTCCATGCTCCGGCATGGGGCGAAGTTCCGCAGAGGATTCTCAACGCCTTCCACGGCTATCCCAGCATAGTAAGCGGCGGCGCCCTGCAGGACGGGGAGTACAATGACTTCGAGAACGGTCGCGAGCATGAGAAGTCCAGCCGTGTGATGGCCGGAATCTCGGCGGACAAGACCAGGCTCTATATCACCACCACGGAAATGTCCGGGGCGAGCGTCGGTGTGGACTGCATCGAGCTGGCCGCCTGGATGGTGGAAAAGGGCGCAAGCGACGTTGTCAATTTCGACAGCGGCGGTTCCGCGGCGATTGTCATCGACGAGCAGATGCTCAATGTTCCAGGCCGCGGCTCCGTTCGCCCTGTAAAGGACGCCGTTCTTGCCGTGTCCACCGCTCCTGCCGACGCCAACGAGCATCACATCACATTCAGCCGCCCGTCGTTCGAAACTTCCGTGCTGTCGCTGATGCCGCTTAAGGTGATGGTTTACAACCGGTACGACGAACTTCTGGAAGAAGGTGCCGCAGGCTGTGAATTCGAGTGCCGTCCCGCCGGACTCGGAACCGTGGACGCCAACGGCGGTTTCCACGCTTCGGGCACACCTATGCATGGAACCATAGTCGCCCGCCGCAACGGCATGGAGGCAGTGATAGAAGTGAATACCGTGGCGCTGGAATCAATGAAAGCCGCCAGAGAAGCTATCCTCATCGACGACAGACACGCCGCGCCCATAGAGATAAAAGGTATCAGCGGAGGCCTGGAGCGGGAAGTCGACCCGACCGCTTTCGAATGGAGTTTCTCTCCCGAGGGAGTGGCCACACTCGACGCCGATGGTAACGTTACAGGCGTGGCGACAGGCACCACAAGACTCACAGGTGTGGCTGGCGGTGTTTCTGTAGGCATCGATGTTGCCGTGGAGATTGCCGAGGGCGATATTGCCTATACTTTCTTCAACGATCTGGAGGCTGCCGGCATCAAATTCCCTTCATATATGAAAAACGCGGCGGTGAGCTACGATGGCCTTCCCGCCGGATGGACCTCGGGCGCAGTTATCAATTTCGACCTTGCCCAGAACCGCAGCGGCAGCCTCGGCGTGACACCCCGCCAGCGCTTCTACTCATTGCCGTCAGGCGCGTCGATGCGTATGTACGACAAAAACGGCGCTGTGAAAACACTCTCCATGCTTTTGGAGGATGCCACCGGCAAGGTGCACAGCTTCAAGGCCGACACTTCGGAAGGCGAACATGTGTACACCTTCGACTTCAAGGACAGCGAGGGACGCCCGTTCGCGTATTACCAGTATCCGCTCGAACTCACCAAAATCACCCTCGGGTTCAATGCCTCCGCCCGGCAGGATTGCGAGCTGGCGCTGGAGTCGGTCAAGATTCATTTCACCGGCTCAAGCTCGGTTGAATTTCCCACGGTGCAGGGAAATGGCGCGTTGGATATCCGCATAAACGGAGGCTGTCTCATGGCCGACATGGGCGGTGATGCTTCGGAAAACGCCACACTGACAGTATATAACTCCATGGGACAGCCCGTATATCAGCGCAATTGTCAGCCGGAGGCAGGCCGCACATGTATAGTGGGTGATATAAGTCATCTGCCCTCCGGCATGTACATCGCTGTGGTGCGCACCGGCTCCGGAAATTCGGCAAGCGCCAAATTTGTGAAGTAACTCATAACAACGCATTGCGGGAGAGTGTTACGGGCATTCTCCCGGAATGTTTTCTGAAACGTGATAATGAACAGAATAGCACAGATAATCCGTCGCCCTCAGGTATGGGGCTTTTTGCTCAGCATGGCTGTTATGGCCATAGTTTCGCTGGCATTCTTCTATCCCGACAATTTCGAGGGCAACAGCCTGCGCCAGCCCGATATGGTGCAGGGTGCCGCCAACGGACACGAAGCCCAGCTATGGCAGGAGGCTACCGGTGAGAAGGCTCTGTGGACAAACTCGCTTTTCGGCGGCATGCCCACATTCCAGATTTCGCCGTCCTATCCGTCGAACAGTCTTTTCTCATGGATCAACACCGTGTACGGGCTGTGGCTGCCGTCGCCCTCGAATCTGCTGTTCATGATGATGATGGGCTTCCTGATTCTCATGTTCGCCCTGGGGAAACGCTGGTACTACGCTCTTATAGGAGCCTTGGCGTGGGGATTCTCGAGCTATTTTGTGATAATAATAGGCGCCGGCCACATATGGAAGTTCATCGCGCTGGCATATACTCCGCCGCTTATTGCCGGCCTGGTGCTTCTCTACCGGGGGCGCTATATTACCGGAACGGCGCTCATGGCCGTGTCGGCGATGATGCAGCTGGCGGCGAACCATCCGCAGATGAGCTACTATTTTGCCATGGTGATGCTCTTCGTGGCTCTTGCCTATCTGGTCGACGCCTTCCGCCGCAAGGCTCTGCGCCGCTGGCTGGTGGCCTCGGGGCTGGCTGTTGTGGCCGGCGTCCTGGCCTTGGGCGCGAACGCTCCGTCGCTCTACAACACATATGAATATGCACGCCACACAAAACGCGCGCAAAGCGAGCTGGCTGCATGCGATGCCGAAGCGCCAGGTGCCGGTTCCGGCAATGTCGACCGGCCGACCGGAGGCCTGCCGTACTCCGACATCGTGGGCTGGAGCTACGGCCCTTCCGAGATGTTCTCGCTCATAGTACCCAACATCAAAGGCGGCGCAAGCGCCCGCCTGCATGGCGGCGACATGGTGCTGGCATCGCTGGCCGAACTCGACGGAGCCGCAGGCATCGACCCGCGCGGCCCGGAGGCGTCCGTCATCCAGTGCCTGCCACAATATTTCAACGACAGCGAAGGTACCAACGGGCCGGTGTATGTGGGCGCTATCATCGCCGCGTTGTTCATTCTGGGATGCTTTATCGTGCGTGGCCCTCTGAAATGGGCCATGGTGGCTGCCACAGTTGTGGCTATGGTGCTCGCTCTGGGATACAACGCCGAGGGCATTACCCGCTGGATGGTCTACAATTTCCCGATGTACAATAAGTTCCGGGCGGTGGAGAGCATCCTCGTGGTGGCCGAATTCGCCATTCCGCTACTTGCTGTCCTGGCTCTGGCACAGTTTGTCGAGGCGGGCAGCGATGCCTGGCGGCGCTACCGCAAGCCTTTGGTCGTTTCCTTCGGCTTCTGCGGGGCTGTGGCCGCACTGGCGGTTGTCGCGCCATCCGCTTTCGGCGAACTTGTGAGCGAGCGCGACCATATGAACCAGAACATACAGTATCTGCAGATGCAGGTGGTGCAGATAGGCCGCATGCAGAATGCCGACAGCCGCCAGATTGAAGCCGCGGTTTCCGATTATTCCCTGGATAATCCTGCCGTGCTTGCCGCGGTGACACAGCTGCGCTCGTCGCTGGTGCGCAACGACGGACTGCGCTCGCTGCTTTTCCTCGCTCTGGGATTCGCGGCACTTGCAGCTTGCGGTGCGGGCAAAATGTCGCGTCCCGTGGCTGTGGGCGCTGTCGGACTGATGGTGCTTATCGACCTTTACGGAGCCGACAAACGCTATGTCAGCCATGAATCCTTTGCCGCTCCCGTGGGCCATAGCCAGGGAATCGAGGCCGACGCAATCGACCGCGCTATCCTTGCCGACACCGTCGGCCACTACCGCGTGCTCGACATTCCGGGCTTCTTCGATGCCCGCCGTTCATACTTCCACAGCATGCTCGGCGGATACCACGCGGCAAAACTCAGCCGCTACGACGACATCATAGGAGAACGCATGCTGCCGTTGCTTTCGGTGGGCTACGGACATGCCGATGGACGTGGCGATGCCGCCGCCGGCCAGGCTGTGGCCGACATGCTCAATGCACGGTACATTGTCACCGGCGATTCCGAGGCTCCGCTGATGCTGAATCCCCAGGCCATGGGAAATGCATGGCTGGTGGATTCCATGGTGTGGGTCGATGGCGCACGCGCCGAGATGGATGCACTCGATCCTGCCTTGACCGACCTGCGCCGCCTGGCCGTTGCCGACCGCAGTTTCGCCACGGCTCTGCCCGAGCAGCCCTCGCTTGCCCCGGGAGATACCATCTATATGACATATTACAGCCCGAATACCCTCAAGTACCACGTGTCGACAGCCGCCGGCGGCGTGGGCGTGTTCTCCGAAGTGTACTTCCCATGGGGCTGGAAAGCCACTGTCGATGGCAATGAAGTGCCGTTGGCGAGAGTGAACTACATATTGCGCGCGCTTGCCATTCCCGCAGGCAGCCACGAGATTGTGATGACATTCGCTCCGGAATCGGTGCGCCGCAGCTCTGCCGCTGCCTATGCATGCGTAACACTCATCTATCTGCTGCTGGCCGCAGGAATCTTTGTGGAGTGCAGGCGATGGCGGCTTTTCTGAATCCGCTGAAGGTGCCGGCCATGCTGCGGCATAGTCTGGGGTTCGGAATACATTCGCCTTTCGCTTTCGGTTTCATACTCGATGTGCTGCGCTTGCCCCGGAAGTATGGCTATTATGCATATGACATGATTGCCGGAACCCGCAACCGGCAGCTATACCGAATATCACTGGTTCTGGGAGGTGCGCGCATTGCCGTCTATGCCGGCGCCGACATGGCCGCGGCTGTCAGGCAGGCGTGTCCGGCAGCGAGGCTTGTGGAGAAGTCTCCGGACTTTGTGGTGGCCGATTTCGACGTGGCTTCCGAGGCCGATTTCGAAGCAGTGTGCGTCTGCATATCCGCCGGCGTTCCAGCGGTGATATTCAATTATGGCGGCAATGCCGCACTCCGGGCCGTGCGCCGGGCAATGCCATCGGGCATGACCTTCGCCAACGGAACCGACAAGATTGTGGCGGTGCCTTCCGGGTCGTTGCCTCGCCAGGATTTCAATCTGTTTTTCTGACATCTTCTGTCCGTGAGGACAGGGGGATATTGCTCTAAAACATGGTGTTAAAAAAAACTAACAGACAAGCCCCGTTTAAAAACTTTATTTAACTTAGCGCAGTAAACCGGAGCAGAATACCGGTTTACAATGTGTTTATTAACTTAAAAAACATTACATCAGCATATTACCATGAACCACGCGTGAGCGGCGACTATCGATGTCCGCTCTGAAAAATAACGACACCATTACCTGAAAGACAACCTGAAATCTATCAGCTATTTCTACACAAATCAACATAAAAACTATCTAATCTGTTGGCCGGGCTATGCTTTGCGGTCCGTAACCTCCGGGACATGTGAAGCACGGCGACAACCTAATTCAATCATTATTTATTTATGAGAAAGCATCTATTAGCGACTATGCTTCTGATGGCAGGAATGCCGGCTCTTGGAACTTTCCAGGCGCAGGCTGCACCCGAGCCCCAGCAGCAGAGTCAGACGGTTACCACTATCACCGGTACCGTTCTTGATGAGAACAACGAGCCCGCGATTGGTGCATCGGTAGTGCAAAAAGGCGTTGCACGCAATGCCGTTTCCACCGACGCATTCGGTCATTTTACATTGCGTGTGCCTGCCGGAGCCGTCCTGCAGATTAGCTATGTGGGCTACAAGTCGATGGAAGCTGTAGCCACTCCCGACATGACTGTGTACCTGCAGCCCACAACTGAAATGCTCAACGAACTCGTCGCTATCGGCTACGGTTCGCAGAAGCGTGCCAACCTCACCGGCGCCGTGGCCACAGTCGATGTGGCACGCACAATGGACAGCCGCCCCGCAACCGACGTGGCAAAGGCTCTCCAGGGTGCTGTTCCCGGTCTGACCATCACCAGCGCCAACGGTAGCATCGAAGGTGCTCCCACTATCAATATCCGTGGCCTCGGCACTCTGTCCAACAGCCACAATTCGGCTCCTCTGATTGTTGTCGACGGTGTGCCTGTGGAAGACATGAGCTTCCTCAACCCCGAGGACATCGAGGAAATCTCCGTGCTCAAGGATGCCGCTTCCAGCGCCATCTACGGTTCGCGCGCAGCTTTCGGTGTGATTCTCATCTCCACCAAGCAGGCCGCCGTGCAGGACCGCGTGAGCGTAAGCTATACCAACAACTTCGCCTGGGGCCGTGCAACAGTGCTTCCCGAATTCCAGCCTCTGGTGCAGAACCTCGAGACCGCTCTCGACGATACCCGTATCGGCGGTGACAAGGAAGTGTTCGGTATGTACTACGAAGACGTGCTTCCCTTCGCGCGCGCATGGGCCCAGCAGCATGGCGGCAAGCAGTACACCGACATCGTGGAACTGCGACCCTTCCAGAGCTGGAGCGATGTGGGCGACTACTGGGTGTTCCCCGCAGGCACCAACAGGCTGCCCGCCGGCAACTCCGCTGTCGATCCCAACTACATAATGCAGTCCAGCCGCTACCTGAGCTACGGCGACTGGGATATTTCCCGCACTCTTTTCCAGGCTGCTCCCTCGAGCAAGCACAACGTAAGCCTCGAAGGCACTTCCGGACGCACCAACTACCGCCTGTCCTTCGGCTACGACGCCAAGGAAGGCCTGCTCAAGCAGAATCCCGACAAGCTTCACCGCTATATGGTGAACGCCAATGTAAACACCGAAATTTTCAAATGGTGGAAAGCCGGTGCCCGCCTGAGCTTCTCCGACCGTGAATACGAGAACCCCAACGAACAGCGCAACGCCTACCAGTACATGTGGCGCTGGCCCGGATTCTTTGAAAACTACGGCTATGTCTACGATGAGAATGGCAATCCCAAGCAGTTCCGCAATACCTCCGGTATCCGCTCCAACTCGCACATGGACAAGACCATCACCACCATGACCCGCATGCAGGGCTACATGATTTTCAACCCCTTCAAGGGCTTTACCCTGCAGGCCGACTTCACCTACAGCCTCCGCAACCAGAACAGCGACTCCGCAGCCGTTCCCTACAGCCTGTATCAGACATGGACTCCCGGCTCCGGCACTCTCGGCAACTACGAGCCCTACAGCCAGACCACTTCCTATGCAGCCCAGAGCAACTACCGCGACACCATGTGGACCGCCAATGTGTTCGGAACGTACGCCCACACATTCGCCGATGCCCACAACCTCAAGGTTATGCTCGGCTGGACAGCTGAAGAAGAAGAATACCGTTATTTCTACGCAAAACGCAACGGTCTGGTCGACTACAACCTGCCTAACATCAACCTCACCAACGGCACTAACTACACCACCAGCGGCAAGCACACCCACCGTGCCACCACAGGTTTCTTCGGCCGTATCAACTACGACTACAAGGGCATCTACCTGGTAGAGCTCAACGGTCGCTACGACGGTTCCAGCCGCTTCCCCGCTGCCGACCAGTGGGCATTCTTCCCCTCCGGCTCGCTCGGCTACCGCTTCTCCGAGGAAAGCTACTTCGCTCCTCTGAAAAAATGGTGGAGCAACGGTAAACTCCGTGCATCCTACGGCCACATCGGCAACGAGGCCGTGGGCGACAACATGTTCCTCTCCACTGTTTCCGCCATGGCGGACTCGAAAATCTACTGGCTGAACGGCAACCAGAAACTGGTTATGTACAACATGCCTACTCTGGTATCCTCCTCGCTCACATGGGAACGCATCGTAACCACCGACGTCGGCCTCGACCTCGGCTTCCTCGACAACTCCATCAACGTAGGCTTCGACTGGTATCAGCGCGAGACCAAAGACATGCTCGGCCCGGGCGCCAAACTGCCCGCAGTCCTCGGTGCCTCCGCCCCATACCAGAATGCAGGCGAACTCCGCACCCGCGGCTGGGAACTCTCCCTTAACTGGAACCACTCCTTCGGCGATGCCGACGTGTATGCCACATTCAACATCGGCGACGCCCGCACAAAAATCACCAAGTGGAACAACGGGGACGATCAGATCTACTCCTATCTCCCCTCGCTGGGCAACTATACCCAGGGTCAGTACTTCGGCGATATCTGGGGCTTCGAGACCGACCGCTACTTCACAATGGACGACTTCAACTTCGTGCCCGGTGCCGACGGTGCCGCAGGCAACTACGTGCTCAAGGACGGTATCCCCGACCAGACATTCCTCCAGACCGACGCTTTCCGCTACGGCCCCGGCGACATCAAGTTCAAGGACCTCAACGGCGACGGTGTGATCAACGACGGCAACCCCGACATGATCATGCTCAACGGCAAGTATTTCGTTCCCGGCGACGCAGGCTATGAGGAAGCTCTCAAGAACCCCAACCACAAGGGAGTGAACACACGCACCCTTGCCAACCATGGCGACCTCAAGGTTATCGGTAACGCAATGCCCCGCTTCGAATACTCCTTCCGTCTCGGCGGAGCCTGGAAAGGCTTCGACCTCGACCTCTTCTTCCAGGGCGTAGGCAAGCGCGACATGTGGGCTACCGGCTCCACCATCATTCCTATGGCCCAGAGCGCACTCGGTACTTTCACCAACATGTCCAGCTACAACCACGTTACCTACGGTGCCGACGGCAAAATCACCGACTACCAGATCAGCGAAAGCAACACCTATCCGCGCATGTACTCCGGAGCAGGCGGTGCAGGAGCTGTCGGCAGCATCGGCAACGGCCGCTACAACTTCTATCCCCAGAGCCGCTATCTGATGAACATGAGCTATCTGCGACTGAAGAACATAACCTTCGGTTACACCCTGCCCGTGGAACTCACCCGCAAGGCTCTCATCCAGAAAGCACGCATCTATTTCTCGGCCGACAACGTATGCTTCCTCCACAATGGCGCAGGCAAATACCAGCTCGACCCCGAAATGTCAACCGCCTCCGGCAGCTCCGTCCAGGGCTATAACGACGGCAACGGCACTTTCGGCCGCACAATTCCTCTGCAGCGCACATTCTCCTTCGGCGTTCAGGTTACTCTCTAATCACTCAAGCACAATATGAAAAAAATATATTTCATCGGCGCGCTCGCTCTGGCTGGAATGTCGCTTGCAGGTTGCAACGACTTCCTGAACGACAACCGCTTCCCGCTATCGGACCAGATCGAAAATCCTATGTTCTGGAACAACGGCATGAACGTGGAGAACCAGATAAACACATTCTACAACGACTTCCTCGGCTACGGCAACGGTACCGGTAGCGGCGACTTCTACTTCAAGACTCTCAACGACGACCAGTGCGGACGCCGCGAGTTCACCGACTGGACATTCGTGACCGTACCCTCGTCGTCGGGCTCGTGGAATGATCCTTACGAGGAAATCCGCCGTGCCAATATCGTAATCGGCGGCCTCGCCAACAGTACCCTCCCCGCTTCAGAACGCGACAACTATATGGGGCAGGCCCGTCTCTACCGTGCCAAAGGCTATTTCGACCTCGTGCGCCGCTATGGCGATGTGCCCCTGGTGGAAAAGGCTCTCGACCCTGCTGAAGAAGCGGCTCTCTTCGGCCCGCGCACTCCCCGCGCAGAGGTGATGGACTTCATCCTCGAAGACCTCAAATACGCCGCAAGCAACATCTCCGACCAGAAGAACGCCAACAAATTCAGTTCCGACCTGGCGAACGCCATGATTGTGGAAGTCGGCATCTACGAAGGTGCCTATGCCAAGTACCACCTCAACGACGCCGCGCGTTCCAAGCAGTACTACGGCGAAGCCATCACCGCCGGTGAGGCCATCGCCGGACGCTACCCGATCTGCGCCGACTACACCAGCCTCTACAAGAGCCTCCGCACCGACGGCGGCGGCTACACAGCCCTGGAGAAGAATCCTGAAATCATTTTCATGAAAGCCTACGAGCAGGGTGTGTTCATGCACTCCATCGTGGACTACTCCAGCGCTTCCGACGGTATCGCCGGTCTCACCAAGGACGCTTTCGACAGCTACCTCTTCATCGACGGACGCCCCGCAGCGACCACAACCCTCGACAAGACCGATGCCGGTGTTGCCGATGGCGACGCTGCCCTCAGCATCCAGGGTCTGCTTGATGTCCGCGACCAGCGTCTGGCAATGACCACCTATCCCAACGTGTTCTATCCCGGTATGACATGGACCGGCCCCAACACCGCCGCCATGTACTCGCAGACAGGCTACGGTGTGGCCAAGTTCGACAACTGGACATTCTCCGCCAACGACGCCCAGACCGCAAACCGCGGTTACAACTGCTGCCCCCTCTACTGGGGTGCACGCCTCTATCTGGGTATCGCCGAGGCCAAGGCTGAAAACGGAACCCTCACCGATGCCGACGTGGCCAAATACATCAAGCCTCTGTGGGATCGCGCAGGTATCGACACCAGCAACCTCAACCTGGCATGGCTCGCCAACATGAACGACCCCGCAAACGACATGGGCGTTTCCTCCCTCATCTGGGAAATCCGCCGCTGCCGCCGCTGCGAGCTCATCATGGACGACAACATCCGCTACTGGGACCTCGTGCGCTGGCATCAGCTCGACAAACTCGACACCACCAAGAACCCCGACATCGTTCTGGGTGCCAACATCGCCAACGCTCCCGTTGCTTACGACAATGTGGTAGGCAACTACATCAACTGCTCGTACGGCCGCACCCGCAAGTTCGAGGACAAGTACTATCTCTATCCTGTGCCCGGCGATCAGCTTGATCTCAACGAAAAACTGACACAGAATCCCGGCTGGAAATAATCCGGTACCGACCGCCAATAAAAAGGCCGCGCCATTATGGCGCGGCCTTTTTATTGGCATATGATATTTCAGAGTTCATGACCGCTTCAGGAATAACCTGACCGGGCTGTGTTAAAACTGAAGTGACATCTTTATGCACTATAGAGCAATTTGCGGTGTGGCTTCGCTCGTACGAACAGAAAGAGTCGGAGACTCATAACTTGAGGAAACCCCATCTTTACGAAGCGGAGCGGAGTTAGGTGGGGTAAAACGATGAAATACAAGAAAATAGGTCGGAGACCTTGCACTGCCGCGAAGGTGCAAGGTCTCCGGCCTAAACTGTTGATTACACATAGATTACCCCATCTAACTCCGCTTCGCTTCGTAAAGATGGGGTTTCCACATGTGAAGCATCTCCGATTGCTTTTTTGAGAGTGGTGGTTTTGGTGCTGATAAAGCGAGGCGCTGCACCGTAAACCTTATTATGACGCAGAAGTCAAGATGACTTCATGGAGTAGATAATATAAATGGAGCGTAACCGGCGGGGCTACGCTCCATTTTATTGTATCTGGTGTAGTGGTTATTTCACTTCCTCGAAGTCGACGTCGGTCACGTGGTCGTCGCCCTGGTTGCCTGCGGAGGCTCCGGGGTTGGCATAACCCTGAGCGCCGCCGGCAGCCTGCTGTGCCTGTGCCTGGGCGTTGAGTATGTCCTGCTGTGCGGCTCCGAAGGTGCGTTCGATGTCTTTGATTGCAGCTTCGATGCCTGCGAGGTCGGAGTTCTTGTGTGCTTCCTTGAGTTTGGCAACCGCCTCCTGGATGGGAGCGCGCTTGTCGGCGGGAATCTTGTCGCCGAGTTCCTCGAGCTGTTTCTCGGTCTGGTGGATGATGGCCTCGGCCTGGTTCATCTTGTCGATGCGTTCCTTCTCTTTGGCGTCGGATGCGGCGTTGGCGGCAGCTTCGTCTTTCATGCGCTTGATTTCCTCTTCGGTGAGGCCGCTGGAAGCTTCGATGCGGATGCTCTGTTCCTTGCCGGTGGCTTTGTCCTTTGCGGAAACGTTGAGGATGCCGTTGGCGTCGATCATGAAGGTCACTTCAATCTGAGGGATGCCTCGGGGCGCGGGAGCGATTCCGTCGAGGTGGAACTTGCCGAGGAGTTTGTCGTCCTTCGCAAGGGGGCGTTCGCCCTGGAGAACGTTGATTTCGACCGAAGGCTGGTTGTCGGCGGCTGTCGAGAATGTCTCGCTCTTGGTGGTTGGGATGGTGGTGTTGGCGGGGATGAGGGTGGTCATTACACCTCCCAGAGTCTCGATGCCCACGCTCAGAGGAACTACGTCGAGCAGAAGCACGTCTTTAACGTCGCCGGAGAGCACACCGCCCTGGATGGCGGCGCCGATGGCAACGACTTCGTCGGGGTTCACGCCTTTGGAAGGTGCTTTGCCGAAGAATTTCTCTACAATCTGCTGCACGGCGGGAATACGGGTGGAGCCGCCTACGAGGATTACTTCGTCGATGTCGGAGGCTGTGAGGCCGGCGTCGCGGAGAGCGTCTTCGCAAGGTTTCACTGTTGCCTGGATGAGCTTGTCGGCCAGCTGTTCGAATCTGGCGCGTGTCAGCTCTTTCACCAGGTGCTTGGGTCCGGTAGCGGTAGCGGTGATGTAGGGCAGGTTGATTTCTGTTCTGGTTACGCTGGAAAGTTCTATCTTGGCTTTCTCGGCAGCTTCTTTGAGGCGCTGGAGAGCCATGGCGTCCTTTCGCAGGTCCACGCCTTCGTCCTTGAGGAACTCGTCGGCGAGCCAGTCGATGATCACGTGGTCGAAGTCGTCGCCGCCCAGGTGGGTGTCGCCGTTGGTGGATTTAACTTCGAATACGCCGTCGCCAAGTTCGAGGATGGAGATATCGAATGTGCCGCCGCCGAGGTCGAACACGGCAATCTTGCGGTCCTTGTTGCTCTTGTCCAGTCCGTAGGCCAGTGCGGCTGCTGTAGGTTCGTTAACGATTCGGCGCACGTTCAGGCCTGCGATTTCGCCGGCTTCCTTGGTGGCCTGGCGCTGCGAGTCGTTGAAGTAGGCGGGAACGGTGATTACGGCATCGGTCACGGTCTGTCCGAGGTAGTCTTCGGCAGTTTTCTTCATTTTCTGAAGAATCATTGCGGAGATTTCCTGGGGAGTGTATTCGCGACCGTCGATGTCGATGCGGGGAGTGTTGTTGTCGCCGCGGACAACCTTATAAGGAACGCGTTCGATTTCGGAGAGAACCTGGTCGTAGGTTTCGCCCATGAAGCGTTTGATGGAGTAGATGGTGCGTTTGGGGTTGGTGATGGCCTGGCGTTTGGCGGGGTCGCCGACCGCGCGTTCGCCTCCGTCGACGAAAGCCACCACGGAAGGAGTGGTGCGTTTGCCTTCGTTGTTGGGTATTACTTCGGGCGCGTTGCCCTCGAGCACTGCCACACAGGAGTTGGTGGTTCCTAAGTCAATACCGATGATTTTTCCCATGATATGTATGTTTTTTATGTTTTGTTATATTCGGTTTCGTTACTGTTTACGCTTCAGTTTTAACAAACGGCGTGCCAAAAATGTTTTGTGCCTCCGGCGGTCTGCCGCGCCGTGTCGGACTGCCAAAGTGGCAGTGCCGTGCGGATTTGTGCCTGAACTGAATGTTGTAGCCGAAAATTCCTCAAATGACCTCTTTTTATTGCAAATAAACGTTGATTTGCTAATTTTGCGTATCTGTAATGTCTTGAACAAAAGATGAACGATTCCGTAGCCGACAAAGAGCATCCGGAGGCGCCCTTCCACGTAGGGCGCCATATAAAGCATTACATGGAGGCCAACAATTATTCGGCTGCATGGCTTGCCTCCCGGCTGTTCTGTGACAGAACGAATGTATATAAGATTTATTCGCGCCGGGGAGTGGATTCCGAAATGCTGTTCAGGATATCGTTTTTTCTCCGTCATGACTTTTTTGCCGATTATTCTCATGCTTTCATGAGGATAAAATCGCGAGGAGGCGGTATGTCTGTATAAAGCGGAGTGTTATTCCGCAGGGACAAAACGCACACAAACCAATGAAAACACAGAAAACGAACGCAGAACATCAGACGCAGTCTCTCTCCGAAGTGTTGCCCGACATAGGCGATGAGATACGGAAAGTCCTTGCCCGCAAACATCTTTCCGGAGCATGGCTTGCCGTACGCATCGGTTGCGACCGCACCAATATCTATAAGATACTCCGCAAGAAAAGCATCGACACAAGTCTGCTGCTGCGTATCAGCGTGATACTCGACCACGATTTCTTCGGTCTCTATTCCCGTGAGTTCAAGCACTCGGCCGGAGATTCCGCAGGCAGCGCCGGATTGGATGAGAATGCCCGATAATGGCGTTTTTTAGCATTTTTTGGATTGGCGACGCTTGCCGCTCCGTGTAAAATCTGTAATTTTGGGGCAATTCAAACCCAAACAGTCAAGTAACCGTACCATGAAACCATACGTACTGGGTATCGACATCGGCGGCACAAACACAGTGTTCGGCCTGGTGGACGCCCGAGGCAAAGTGATTGCAAGTTCTTCGATCAAGACAGGAAAACACAGCAAGTTCGCCGATTATCTCGACGAACTTTATACCGAAGCCACTCGCCTTATCCAGGCCAATGATGCCGTGGATAAAGTACACGGCATAGGCATAGGCGCACCCAACGCCAACTACTACACCGGCACCATCGACGATGGCGTGAATCTGCCATGGCCTTCTCCCATACCTCTTGCCCAGGCAGTGAGCGAGAAGTTCGGAATTCCCACCGCCGTGACCAACGACGCCAACGCCGCCGCGCTGGGTGAGATGACATATGGTGCCGCCCGCGGCCTCAAGGACTTTATAATGATAACCCTCGGCACGGGCGTGGGTTCCGGCATAGTGGTGAACGGTCAGGTGGTATATGGCCACGACGGTCTTGCCGGCGAGCTGGGACACATGATAGTGAAGCGCAACAACGGACGCCTCTGCGGATGCGGCCGCACCGGCTGCCTCGAAACATACTGCTCGGCCACGGGCGTGGCACGCAGCGCGCGCGAATTCCTCGAAGTGCGCACCGAGCCTTCGCTGCTGCGCGAAATCCCTATCGACCAGATCACATCCAAGGATGTCTACGATGCAGCCATGCAGGGCGACCAGATTGCCAAAGACATCTTCGACTACACCGGCACAATCCTTGGCGAGGCTCTCGCCGACATGATGGTGTTCTCCTCGCCCCAGGCGTTTATCCTCTTCGGCGGCCTGGCAAAGAGCGGCGACCTGCTGATGAAGCCTCTGGTAGAAGCCATGGACCGCAGCATGCTCAGCCTCTTCCGCGGCAAGCCCAAGGTGATAATGAGCGAGCTCAAGGAAGCCGATGCCGCCGTGCTCGGCGCCAGCGCGCTGGGCTGGGAAGCCAAGCCCAGCATTGCCCAGGCGGCAGCCATCGCCGCAGCGGCAGTTCCCGCGGCAGAATAAGCAGGACTCGATACATTGCAAAAATCCCGCACCGGCATGGCCGTGCGGGATTTTGCATATTTTAATATGGCCAATGCATTGCCCGGTCGTGAAAAATTGCTAATTTTGTGCGCTGAAAATCCGCAACGGCACTTTTCAAGAAGGGTGAACGCAATGGCAAAGCCCTCGCCTAAGCGGGGTAACTAATTATTATACAATTCGATGTACGTAATCGTAGAAATTCAGGGACAGCAGTTCAAAGCAGAAAAAGACCGCTTCCTGTATGTTCACTATCTTGGCGACAAGGTAGAAGAAGGAGCAACCGTAGAGTTCGACCGCGTGCTCCTGGCCGATGTGGAAGGCGAAGTCAAAGTAGGCGCCCCCACTGTAGAAGGTGCCAAAGTCGTTTGCACTGTTGAGAAGCAGCTCGTAAAAGGCGACAAAGTGATTGTTTTCAAGAAAAAACGTCGCAAAGGCTACCGTCGTAAAAACGGCCATCGCCAGTACTTCACCAAAATAGTGATTAAAGACATCATCGCTTAAGCACACCAAAAGTCCAACCGTGGAATATCCTTCTGGATTTCCATCATACCCAACAAGCAACTATGGCACATAAAAAAGGCGTCGGCAGTTCCAAGAACGGCCGTGAGTCAGAAAGCAAACGTCTGGGCGTCAAGATTTTTGGCGGCCAGTTTGCCAAAGCAGGCAACATCCTCAAGCGTCAGCGCGGCACCGTGCACCATCCCGGCCTCAACGTAGGCATCGGCAAGGACCACACTCTGTTCGCACTCGTGAGCGGAACCGTGGAATTCACCATCGGACGCAACGGACGCAAGTTCATCAACGTCAAGCCCCTCGAGCTCCCCCAGGCATAAGTCTTCGACAGAAAAAATACACGCAGGCGCCTTCCATAGCGGAAGGCGCCTCGTTTTTTTTGTATTCCACATTTTTGTAGTAACTTTGCACGCGAAAACAAAAGTGGACAGATTTGGCTGCTTGCAACCACTCGAAAAAATGCTAAAATCGCTACCGGAGTCAGGCTCCGGACTGCAAGGGCGGGGGAGAACCCCGCGGCAGTCAGTGATGCATTTTTCGTGGCAGGCTCTTCAGTCCGGTCACGATTTTTTTTAATGCTTATGAGTAACTATCTTTTTACATCCGAGTCGGTTTCGGCCGGCCATCCCGATAAGGTCGCCGACCAGATTTCCGACGCCATAGTCGATGAGTTTCTCGCCCGCGACCCTTCGTCGAAAGTGGCATGCGAGACTCTTGTTACAACCGGGCAGGTTGTCGTTGCCGGCGAGGTGCGTTCCGATGCCTATATCGACATTCAGGAGACTGCCCGCCGCGTAATCCGCCAGATCGGCTACGACCGCAGCGAGCTGCGTTTCGACGGCGATTCCTGCGGCATACTCTCCGCCATCCATGAGCAGAGCGCCGATATCAACCAGGGTGTCGTGCGTGACGACGTGCGCCGGCAGGGTGCCGGCGACCAGGGCATGATGTTCGGCTACGCCACAAACGAGACTCCCCTCTATATTCCTCTCACTCTCGCGCTGAGCCATGCTTTGCTGATGACTCTCGAGCAGATCCGCCGCGAGGGTGTGGACATGACATATCTGCGCCCCGATGCCAAAAGCCAGGTCACTGTGGAATATAGCGAGCATGGAGAGCCCCTGCGCATACACACCATAGTTGTGTCGACCCAGCACGACGAGTTCGTCGATGCGGCAGCCGCAGGGCTGAGCCAGAAGGAAGCCGACGACAGAATGCTGGAGACCATACGCCGCGATGTGAGGGACATTCTCATTCCCCGCACCCGCGAGGCGCTGCCCGAGCAGCTCCGCGGACTTCTGGACAGCGACTATATTCTGCACGTCAACCCCACGGGTAAGTTCGTTATCGGCGGCCCGCACGGCGACACCGGTGTGACCGGCCGTAAAATCATAGTCGACACTTACGGGGGCCACGGCGCCCATGGCGGTGGTGCCTTCTCCGGCAAGGACCCCAGCAAGGTGGACCGCTCGGCAGCCTATGCCGCCCGCCATATCGCCAAGAACCTTGTGGCGGCAGGTGTGGCCGACCGTGTTCTGGTGCAGGTTGCCTATGCCATCGGCGTGGCCGAGCCTGTGAGCATGCATGTGGATACGTTCGGAACCTCGCATGTGGCCTTGAGCGACAGCGAGATAGCACTGAGGCTGCCGCAGTTGTTCGACATGACTCCCTACGGCATCGAGCAGCGGCTTAAGCTGCGCGCCCCTATTTACCGTGAAACGGCTACCTATGGCCACATGGGACGTATCCCGCGCACTGTGGAGAAAACCTTCTGCGACCATGGCGGCGAGCCTTTCAGCCGCACAGTCGAGCTTTTCACCTGGGAGAAGCTCGACATGGTGGACGATGTCCGCCTTACCTTCGGAATCGGATAACAATCAGACCTGCATACAAAAAAAACGGCGGATGCCATGAGCGTCCGCCGTTTTTTTTTGTATCGTGTTCCGTGAATCAGTTGAGTGCGCGGGAGAGGTTGTAGTTGGCGAACTCGAGGTCTTTTACAGCGCGTTTTGCCAGGGAGCTGTCGAGACGCACGGCCTGGCGCAGGTTGGTTACGAGCATGTTCTCGTTGTTGGTGCGGGCACCCAGGATAGCCATCAGATAGTATGTGGTGGCGTCGGGAGTCTCTACCGATGCCAGGGTCGTTTTGGCGCGGCTGTAGTCGCGGGCGAGAATCTGTGCCAGAGCGGCGTTGTTGGTGCGCGAGCTGCCGAAAGCGTTCACGGCGGCTGCGGCGTCGCCCTGCTTGAGGTAGTATACGCCGAGGGCGTTGCCGAGTTCGTCGACGCCGGCAGCGGAGCCGAAGTACTGGTTGGCCTTGTTGTAGTTGCCGTTGAGCATTTCGATGAGGCCGAGGTTCATCTGGGGCTCGGGGTGGTTGCCCATGGATGCGGCGCGGGAGAAGTTGGCCTGGGCCGCGCTGTAGTCACCGGCGACATACTGTGCCATGCCAAGGTTGTTGAAGGTGCGGTAGTCGTTGGGGAAGAGACGTGCGGCCTTGTCGTAGATGGCGAGCTTGCGTTCGTTGTCGTTGGTGAGGGTGGCTGCGTAGAGAATTTCCTCTACATTGAGTTGCGAGGGATTGCTCTCGAGCAGGCGCATGATTTCGGCATCGCTCTTTCCGATTACGTCGATTGATGCTGTGATGCGGGAGTAGCGCAGCTGGGGAAGAATCTGTTCGGCGAGCTGTTCGAACACATCGGAGAGGTTGCGGATTTCGCGTTCGCGCTGTTCGGGGTCGCTGTACATGGAAAGGACATTGAGGATAAGGTCTTTGTCCTGGATGTTGCTCTGTGCCACCAGGCGCTGGAAGCCTTCCCAGTCCTGGGGTGTGAACTGTGCTGTCAGTTCGCCGAATTCGGTAATGCGGTCGCGGTTGAGCTGGCGTTCCATGTAGCTGCGGGTGTTTTCCTCGCGCTGCTGTGCCAGCCGGGTGTTGAAAGCCACACCGCCTTCGGGCGAGGCATAGGAGGATATGTTGATTTCCTGCAGGCGGCGCGATGTGTCGCCGTTGGCTTCCAGGATTTCGCGTTGCAGTTCCTTGATGGCGTCGGTGCTCAGCTGGGAGGCGCGGATATTGGCCTGGTTTACCAGGAACATGATGTCGGCGGCATATTTTTCGTTGATGATTCGCTGGAAGGCATCGGCTCCGATGGCGGGAGTAACGGATTTCACATCAGCCATGGCCGCAGTGGCGACAACGCCGTTGGCTACTTTCACGGCGGGGAGGACATAGCGTTTGCTGCCCTGGGTTACGGCGAAGTTGAGCATGAGATCGCTCTGTGCCATGTCGGGGTTGTAGGCGAAGTCTACGGGAATGGTGGCTGTGCCCCCGTACTCATATGAAATCACAGGGTTGTTGCCGCGCACTTTCTCGCCCTGGAAGCTGTAGGACTGGGACGATACTTCCTGACCGTTGAATACCAGAGTGGGTGTAACGGTGACTTCGGCGTTTTTGACAAAGAACTTGGCCGGGATGCGTGCGCTGACACGTGCGGGAACCTTTTCGCCAACCACTTCGAGAGGGTTTGGGTTCACCGTGAAATAGTCGGCGCTGAACTGTCCGAGTTTTTTGCCGCAGGAGGTGAGCGAGAGGGCCACCGTCAGAGAAGCGAGATAGAATAACTTGCGGTACATTGATGTTATTGATTGGTTGTTGATGTTTTTTAGAAGCTTACGCCGATTTTCACTGTGGCGTAGTGCAGGTCGTGGAAGTCGTGGGCCATTTCATGTCCCACCACCTTGCGGCGCTGGCGGAAGGTGTAGCCCAGAAGGATGAAAGAGGCGAATTTAGAGCTGCGGGCGAGGTTGAATCCCGCACCGGTGAATCCGTAGATGCCTGTCTGCTGGTGGTTGTGTTCCAGGTAGTTGAGGCTGGCGCCGAGTTTGATGTCCCAGAATGCCAGTGTGGGGCGGTCGGTGAAGTTTGTGCGCAGTTCGGCGAAAAGCGGAAACGAGCGGCAGGAGTTGCTCACCATTATGTCGGCTTCGGCGCCGATGCCCAGGAAATTTATCCATCCGCGGCGCATGCCGAAACTTATTTCGAAGTCCACGGTGCTCATGTCGTTCCCGCTCATGTCGATGGAGGCGCCTGCCGAGGCTCCCCATGTGAAAGCGGGGCGGATGGCGGCGGTGTCGCTGTTGTCGGCAGCCTGCGCCCGGGCCGAGGTCGCCAGCAGGACGATGGCTGCGGCGAGGATTCCCGGCAGCTGCTTCATGCTTTTTCTGTTCATTGCTCTTTGACAAAAGTCATGGACGACCAGTTGTCGCGTTCGGCCATGGCTGTGGGCACGAGGCCGGCGGCGCGGGCGGCGCTCTCCACAATGGGTCGGTCGGCTACATAGAATCCGCTCACTACCAGATGGCCGCCGGTGCGGAGAGTGGCGGAGTAGGATGCCATGTCGGCGACGATGATGTTCCGGTTTATGTTTGCCAGGAAGAGGTCGGCCGATTCTTCGCGGCCTTTAAGTGCCGAGGCGTCGGAGCGCACCAGTTCCACGGCGTCGCCGTCGTCGTCGCTGAGGTTGAGGGCTATGTTTTCGGCGGTGTTGGCGGCGGCGAACTCGTCGATTTCCACGGCCAGTACCTTTGCGGCGCCGAGTATGCGTGCGAGAATGGCCAGAATGCCTGTTCCGGTGCCCATGTCCACTACGGACAATCCATGGCAGTCGGTTGCCAGCAGTGCCTCCATCATCAGAGTGGTGGTGGCGTGATGCCCGGTGCCGAAAGCCATCTTGGGGTTGATGTAAATGTTTATGTCGGCCTGCGGCACATCGGTGTGGAATGTGCCGGCCACGGCCACGCGGCCTCCGACCACAATGGGGCTGAAGTAGTTTTTCTCCCACTCGGCGTTCCAGTCGCGTCCCTCCACGAAAGTTTCTTCGAATGTTGCGGAGAACCCGTCGGGAAGAGCCCCGAGTATTGCCTCGGCAGTGGATTCCCTGCTGAAAAGCGCTGCGGGGACATATGCGGTGAGTGTAGCGCCCGGAGTTTCGGAATCGCCGGCCACAAAACTCTCGTATCCTGCCTGTCCGAGGGCGTCGGCGAGCAGGTCGGCCATGTCGGAGCTGGCTGGCGACAGAGCGAATCGTACTTCGTAATAGTCGTTCATCGGGTGATTGGAGGTTAGGGCTATTTTGCCACAAAGGTAAGCATTATTCCGAAATAATTACTAATTTTGTACGCAGCTATGAACCCCGACCATTCCAAGGTGCACGATGCCGGCGAGCGCTTTGCCCGCTATCTGCGTGAGACAGGCCGGCGCAATACTCCCGAGAGGCAGCTCGTGCTCTCGAGGGCGTTGGCAGCCCGTCGGTTTTTCAGTGTCGAAGAACTGGGAGAGGCAATAAATGCCGAGGGCTCGCATCTGGCACAGGCAACCTTGTACGCCACTCTGGAACTGCTTTGCGAGGCCGGACTGCTGGGGCGCAAACACACAGCCCGCCGCACTCTGTATTGCCCGGTGGCGGCAGGCTCGGCGCAGACAGTGTGCTCCGTCTGCGGTAAGGTTACGGCTCTGAAAGTCCCCGAACTGAGCGCGGCTCTGGGGCGTCTCCAGCCGGGTAGGTTCGTCCCTTCGGGTTTTTATCTGGAAATACAGGGCATGTGCAGCATCTGTGCCCGCCGCCAAAAGAAAAAATCACAGAAAAACATATAGATACAATGAAAGCCGATCTTCTGTTAGGGCTCCAGTGGGGCGATGAAGGAAAAGGTAAGATAGTGGACGTGCTCGCTCCCGAGTACGACCTTGTAGCCCGTTTCCAGGGCGGCCCCAATGCAGGGCACACGCTGGAGTTCGACGGCCGCAAGCATGTGCTGCGCTCCATTCCGTCGGGTATTTTCGCCGCCGGAGGCAATGCCCTCAACCTCATTGGCAACGGAGTCGTGCTCGACCCGGTGCTTTTCCGCGGCGAGGCCGAGGCTCTTGAAGCCGATGGCGTGAATCTCCACCGCTGCCTGCGTATCTCCCGCAAGGCCCATCTGATTCTCCCGACCCACCGCCTTCTCGATGCCGCCGGCGAACGGCGCAAGGGCGCCAACCGCATAGGCACCACTGGCAAAGGCATCGGTCCGACATATACCGACAAGGTGTCGCGCCGCGGCCTCCGCGTGGGCGATATCGCCGCCCCCGATTTCAGCGAACGCTATAAAGCCGTACGCGACGCCCATATGGAGCAGCTCGCCTACATGGGGATGCCTGCCGAGGGCAGTGCCGAATTCGTCGAGGCCGAAGCCGAGTGGTTCGAGGCAGTTGAGTATCTTGCAGGCTTCGTTGCCGCCGATACCGAGCATATGGTGAACAAGGCGCTCGACGACGGTCTTAAAGTGCTTTGCGAAGGTGCCCAGGGTACCATGCTCGATGTCGATTTCGGTTCGTATCCGTTCGTGACATCCAGCAACACCGTTGCCGCCGGAGCCTGCACGGGCCTCGGAATAGCACCGCGCCGCATCGGCCGTGTGTACGGTATTTTCAAAGCCTACTGCACCCGTGTGGGCAGCGGCCCCTTCCCCACCGAACTGTTCGATACCACCGGCGATACCATCCGCCGCATCGGCCACGAATACGGTGCCGTGACCGGCCGCGAGCGCCGCTGCGGCTGGCTGGACCTTGTGGCATTGCGTTATGCAGTGATGATCAACGGTGTAACCGACCTCATAATGATGAAGAGCGACGTGCTCGACAGCTTCGCCACAATCAAGGTGGCAACGGAGTACCGCCTGCCCGACGGCACGGTGACCCGTGATTTCCCGTTCAGCATCGGCGACGAAGCCGAGGGCGCCGGAACCATGGAACCTGTCTACCGCAGTTTCCCCGGCTGGATGACCGAACTGAAGGACATGCGCCGCGTGCAGGAACTGCCGGAGGCATTCACCGACTATATCCGCTTTATCGAAAGCGAGGTGGGTGTGCCTGTGACCATCCTGTCGGTGGGTCCCGACCGCGAGCAGACAATCATCCTCAACGACTGACCCTATAACTATCTATACCACCCAACACACCTTAGAATCATGGCCAAAGTAAAACCATTCCGCGGCATACGTCCGCCGCGTGAAATCGTCACCGAAGTGGCTTCGCGGCCCTACGATGTACTCAACAGCGAAGAAGCACGAACAGAGGCCGAAGGCAACCCCCGTTCGCTCTACCACATCATCAAGCCCGAGATTGATTTCGCTCCGGGCACCGACGAGCACGCTCCCGAGGTCTACGACCGTGCCGTGGCCAATTTCGCCGCATTCCGCGAAAACGGCTGGCTGGTGCAGGACGAGAAGGAACACTACTATATCTACGCCCAGACAATGGACGGCCGCACGCAGTACGGCATAGTGGTGGCCGCCAACGTCGATGACTATATGGAAGGCCGTATCAAAAAACACGAGCTCACCCGCCGCGACAAGGAAGAGGACCGCATGAAGCATGTGCGCATAAACAATGCCAACATCGAACCGGTGTTCTTCGCCTTCCCCGACAACAAGGCTCTCGAGGACATTATCCGCAAGGTCACTGCCGGAGAGCCCGAGTATGACTTCACCGCCGAAGACGGTTTCGGCCATCACTTCTGGGTAATCGACGATGCCGAGACCATCGCCGCCATAACCGAGGAATTCGCAAAGATTCCCTATCTGTATATCGCCGACGGCCATCACCGTTCGGCTGCCGCCGCTCTGGTGGGCAACGAGAAGGCACGCATGAACCCCGCGCACAGGGGCGACGAGGAATACAACTACTTCCTGGCTGTGGCCTTCCCGGCATCGCACCTCAAAATCATCGACTACAACCGTGTGGTCCGCGACCTCAACGGCATGTCGCCCGCCGAGTTCCTCGAGAAGCTCGAAAAGAATTTCGTGGTAGAGGACAAGGGCGAGGCCACCTACACGCCTGTCGCCCTGCACAACTTCGCCCTCTACCTCGAAGGACACTGGTATTCGCTGACTGCCCGTGAAGGCACCTACGACGACAACGACCCCATCGGACAGCTCGACGTGACCATATCTTCCGACCTCATCCTCCGCGACCTGATCGGTATCACCGACCTGCGCTCCGACAAGCGCATCGACTTCGTGGGCGGCATCCGCGGCCTCGAGGAGCTGCGCCGCCGTGTCGACTCAGGCGAGATGGCTTTCGCCCTCGCACTGTACCCGGTGAGCATGACACAGCTGATGAACATCGCCGACACCGGCAACATCATGCCTCCGAAGACCACCTGGTTCGAACCCAAGCTGCGTTCGGGACTGGTGATACATTCTCTGGATTAACAGCATACACACTGCAAGGCCGCGGACGGAGTGTCGCCCGCGGCTTTGTTGTGTGTGCGCCGACATGAGAGCATCCGGGGCGGAAAAATTTTCGCACATGACTTATATTTAGTACTTTTGCGGAAAATATCACATTGTGTAACATAACATACTATTTCTCCGAATGAAACTTCTCGAAGGAAAAACAGCCCTCATCACCGGCGCCGCCCGCGGCATCGGCAAGGCTCTGGCCCTGCGTTTCGCCGCCGAGGGAGCCAACATAGCTTTCACCGACCTCAACATCGACGAGGCCGGAAAGGAAACCGAAGCAGAAATCGCAGCCATGGGCGTGAAGGCAAAAGGATATGCCTCCAATGCCGCAGATTTCCAGCAGACAAAGGAAGTGGTAGACCAGGTGAAAGAGGACTTCGGCAGTATCGACATTCTGGTGAACAACGCCGGAATCACCAAGGACGGCCTGATGATGCGCATGACCGAACAGCAGTGGGACGCCGTGATAACCGTTAACCTCAAGAGCGCCTTCAACTTCATAAACGCCGTTCTGCCCATCATGCTGCGCCAGCGTTCCGGCTCGATTATCAACATGGCTTCCGTTGTGGGTGTGCACGGCAATGCCGGCCAGAGCAACTATGCCGCCTCCAAGGCCGGTCTCATCGCCCTGGCAAAGAGTATCGCCCAGGAAGTGGGTTCGCGCGGAATCCGTGCCAACGCAATAGCCCCCGGTTTCATCGAGACAGCCATGACCGCCCAGCTCCCCGATGCGGTGCGTGAGGAATGGAACAAAAAAATTCCTCTGCGTCGAGCAGGCAAAGTTGAGGATATCGCCGATGTGGCCACATTCCTCGCCTCCGACATGTCGTCCTATGTGACCGGTCAGGTTATCCAGGTCGACGGCGGTATGAACATGTAATACCCCCCTCCAGAAAAAGCAGATGCCGGAGCCGACGGGCAACTTCGGCTCCGGCATTTAATATCTAATACACTATGAAACAACTTCTGGCAGGCGTCGCCATGATTCTGGCCGCCGTCGGCACCACCGTAGCAACCGATTTCGACTATCGTCCGGCGGCATCACTTCCCGTTACCGGCACTCTTGCGCCCGATGCATCGGAGGTGTATTCGCGTTTGCCCGACTCGCTCAAAGGCAAGGTACGCGATGAACTGTGGGCCCTGGGTCTGAACTCCGCCGGCCTGGCCGTGCGTTTCCGCAGCGACTCTCCGGCGCTGGCCGTGCGCTGGCATTCTCGCAATAAGTTCAACATGAACCACATGACTCCTACGGGTATCCGCGGACTCGACCTTTATATGTTGCAGGAGGATTCCACATGGACCTTCGTGAACAGCGGGCGCCCGTCGATGTCGTCGCACAGTTCGCGTTCCACTCTTGTAGAGAACATGCAGCCCGGAGTCGAGCGGGAATACATGCTGTATCTTTCGCTCTACGACGGTGTCGACAGTCTGTTCATAGGCGTGGATTCCGCAGCCACCCTCGCGGCGCCTGCCGTAGGCCTCCCCGTCGCCTCCCGGCCGGTGGTGATGTACGGCACGAGCATCCTTCAGGGAGGATGCGCCACGCGGCCTGGCATGGCACACACCAACATCCTGCAGCGGCGCCTCAACCGTGAGGTGGTGAATCTCGGTTTCAGCGGCAACGCACGTCTCGACCCGGAAATCGCCCGCCTTATGGCCGCTTCCGATGCTTCCGTGTTTGTGGTAGATCCATTGCCCAACTGCACGCCCGAACAGGTCGAGGAGCGCATGGAGCCGTTTCTGGCCATTCTCCGCCAGGCGCATCCCACAACGCCCATACTGCTTGTGGAAAGCCCGTGGTTCCCGATAATGCGATTCAACAGCGAGGTCGAGAGCACATTGCGCGACAAGAACATGCGGCTGCGTGAAATCTACAACAGACTGTCGGCCACGGATTCCAATCTGCACTATTTCGAGGCCAACGGGGTGTTCGCCGGACATGTCGACGGCACGGTGGACAACTACCATCTTACCGACGGCGGCTTCGAAGGATTTGCCGACCGTCTTATACCAGTGATTGAAAACCTAATCAAATAACATTTCCTATACCGATGAAAAAAAGTTTTCTCCTTCTTCTCGTTTTGCTCGCCGTAGCGGTGACCGCGGCGGCACAGGAGCCGAAACGAGAGTTCAGAAGCGTTTGGCTGACAACCTACCAGCTTATCGACTGGCCTTCGTCCTCAGCCCGTGGCAATGAGGAAAAATGCAAGGCTGAACTTCTCGAGTATCTCGATAACCACGAAAAGCGTAACTATACCGGTGTGTGTCTGCACGTGCGCACATGGGCCGATGCCGTGTACAAATCGTCCTACGAGCCCTGGAGCGAATGGGTGTCGGGCACACGCGGCAAGGACCCGGGCTGGGATCCTCTGGCTTTCGCCGTGGAGGAATGCCACAAGCGCGGTCTCGAATGCTATGCATGGGTGAATCCTTTCCGTTTCAGCCGCAACTGGCAAGCACGCACGACACCTCAGGACCTCGAAGTACTTTCCAAAGGCTGGATTATCGATAACGGTACAACGACCCAGCACAACGAATACCAGATCTTCAATCCGGCTCTTCCCGAGGTGCGCGAGTATCTCTACGGAATCATGAAGGAAATTTATACCAACTACCGCATCGACGGTTTCCTTTTCGACGACTACTTCTATCCCAACAAGATTCCCGCCGACAACACGGCGCAGGACTACGCCGACTTCCAGGAGCAGAATCCCGGTGTAAGCGGTACTAAAGAGAATATCAACAACTGGCGTCGCGGAAACATCAATCTGTTCATGCGCGAACTCTATGCCATGGTGCAGAAAGACCGTCCCGACATCCGCTTCGGCCTTAGCCCCGCCGGCGTGGCAAAGGAAGGTTGCGCCAATATCGAGGGTCTCGACCCTGTGCCCTTCGGCACCGACTGGCAGTACGACGACATCTGCTCCGACCCTGTGGCATGGCTCGCCGACGGCTCCTGCGACTTCATATCGCCGCAAATATACTGGTTCGCCCGCTCCGACAGCCACTCCTACACCACAGCTGCTCCATATACCGAACTGTGCGAATGGTGGAGCAATACGGCAGCCCGCTTCGGTCGCCACTTCTACTCCAGCATGGCTCCCTCCCGCATGGGTGAAGGCACTGGCTACAACAACGAACAGCACTGGAGCGACCTTTCTTACCAGATAGAGCTGAACCGCCGCTTCACCGGCAATGATGCTCCCGGTGCCATAATGTACAGTGCCAAGTATATGGATGGCCCGCTTCTGAGTGGCTGGGGCGCATATCTTCAGGAACACTCCTTCTCCCGCAAGTCTCTGGTGCCGCTGGTGGACTGGAAACAGCATGCAGCTCCCGAGACTCCGCTGGTTATCCGCGAGGGCAATGTGCTGGACTGGACTACAGAAGATCCCGCGCCCACAGGAAATGATCCCGTCCGCCGCTACACTGTATACGCCGTGCCCACACGTATTTCCAAGGAGCGTGCCACTACCCCCGAAGGCGACGGACTTTCCACAGAATATCTTCTTAAGGTGTCCTACGACCAGACATTCGAAATTCCGGCCAACTACCGCAGCGGATACTGGTTTGCCGTATGCTCCTATAACGGCTACGGATATGAGTCGGAGCCTGCCCTGATTGACTATCCCGGAGAATTTCCCCCGCCTCCGGTGACTCCCTCCGAATCCACTGCATATCCCGAGATTTCCGGAGCAAAGCTCCAGAACCTGTGGTTCCGCTCGGTGCTGTCGCCGTTCGAGAACATAGAATTCGAGGCTAACGGCAAGCGCAACCGCGGCATGGTGATCGCCGACGGCAAGGTGCTCCTGAGCGGTCGCACCGACGATTCCAAAGGTCCGTCCTATGTGAGAGTCTACGATCTCATAACCGGCGAATTCGTCCGTGAGGCCAAGGTGAGCATTCCTTCCGATGTCACATACCCCTGCAACGACATTGTGCGCGACAACGAGGGCAACGTTTACATCACCAATCTTACAATCAACAGCAACGGCACTCCGTTGAGCATCTACCGTCTCGACACGGCTACTTTCAAGACCGAACTTTTCGCCGAACTCAAGACCGAGCTGTCAACCCGTCCGCGCATCGACCACTGCAGTGTATATTCCGATCCTGCCAAGGCCGGCCGTTACTATGTGTTCGCAGCCGTGGCTTCATCGAACACAATCGTTCGCTGGACAGTGGAAAACGGCCAGGCCACGGCTTTCGAGTCGCGCAAAGTCGCCGGTTTCGTACCTGCCGCATCCAAAAATTTCGGGGTGGCGCCTAAGGCGTTTGCTCTCGATGCCGACCGTGTGGTTGTCGACGGCGGCAGTACCTATCCGACCGAGTACAGCTTTGCTTCCGGCGCCATACTTGGCAGCTTCGACGGCAATCTTGCTCCTGCGGGTGCACAGGCCAACGGTTTCGCGCATTTCGGCCCCGAATGCTACATGGCATATGCCGCAACCGACCACGAAAGTCCTGCCGGCTACAAGTTCAATATCGTAGGTGCCGATGGCCACGGACTTTCCACGGCATCGCACATGTGGCAGGTGCCCGGCATCAACATGGGCACTCAGAACTCGACATCGCTGTCGGCTCCGGTAGATGCCGTTACCGATACGCAGAACAACGGCTGGACCGCCTACGTGGCAGTGTATGCTCCCGGCAACTCGCTGGCGGTTTACACTCTTAGCCACACTACCACAGGCGTGGAAATCGATGGCGAGGTGGCCACTCCTGGCTTTGTCCGCGAGGCCGGCCGCATCGTATTCGATGGCGAGGCCGAAGGTGCCGCGCTCTACGACACCACCGGCCGTGTTGTTGCCGTGGCGAGCGGTTCTGTAATCGAACTGCCCGAAACAGCAGGTATCTACATTCTCCGTTACGGTTCCGTGGCCGAGAAAATCTACGTTCGATAATTATTGATTCTTCAGTTATACCGGGGCGGCGGATATTCCGCCGCCCCGGTTTTTATCAGGTAATGCAAACCATCGATTCGGCAAATATTGAAACCGGGCATGTACCTATCGGACGGTTCGCGCCTTCGCCCACAGGGCGGATGCATCTTGGCAACGTTGCGGCTGCGCTTATCTCGTGGCTGTCGGTGAAGAGCAGGCATGGAAGATGGATCGTGCGCATGGAGGATCTCGATGCGGGACGTTCGCGACAGGAATATGCCGAGGCTATAGTCGACGACCTTGGGTGGCTTGGCCTCGAGCCGGACTCCGGAGGGCTCGACCCGCAATACAGGCAGAGTTCGCGCCATGCACTTTATGAGGAGGCTCTGGGAAAGTTGCGGAGTTTCGGGCTGGTGTATCCCTGCATGTGCACACGTGCGGAACTGCATGCCGTGGGTGCGCCTCATGCTTCCGACGGTCGTGTGATATATGGTGGCCGATGCCGTCCTGCAGGTTTTCCTGCGGTCGTGCCTGAGCCGGCGGACCTGCCGCATGCGTTGAGGCTGTATGTTCCCGGCGGAGTCCGCACTGTCCGCGATATGGTATTCGGCCCATACCGTGCCGACCTCGCAGCCGATTTCGGCGATTTTGTGCTGCGGCGTGCCGATGGCGCATGGGCTTACCAGCTCGCTGTTGTTGTCGACGATGCCGACATGGGTGTGGATGAAGTGGTGAGGGGTGCCGACCTGCTGTCGTCGGCTTTGCCGCAGAATTATATTTGTGAACTTTTAGGCTACCGGGAGCCTGTCTATGGTCATATTCCGGTGCTTTGCAACAGCGCCGGAAGGCGGCTGTCGAAACGCGACGGCGACGCTTCCATGGAGCATCTGCGGGCTGTATGCACCGCCGAGGAGATTATCGGCAGGCTGGCCTTTCTGTATGGGCTGCGCCCCGATGCCGCCCCGGTCGCGGCCGCCGAGCTGGCTATGGATTTCTCATGGCACAATATTCCGGCCAAAGAGTGTATCTGTTTATGAATTCCGATATTGATTTTGACAAGGAGTGGCAAAAAATGCTCTCCGGCGAGGTGTACGAGGCTTCGCATACAAAGTTTCTGGAACGCCTTGTGCGCACCAAAAGCATTCTCAGGGAGTTTAACGCGTTGCCTGCGGATGATTTATCCGGGCAGCGGAGGCTGTTGCGCACGCTGCTGGGGAAAACGGGCGGGCGATTCCATTTCAACCAGCCGTTCCGTTGCGACTATGGCTGCAATATAAGCATAGGCGAGAATTTCTTCGCCAATTTCGAGCTTACCATTCTCGACGAGGCCATGGTTACAATCGGTGACAATGTTTTCATAGGCCCGAACGTGAGCATATACACTGCCTGCCATCCGGTGGATCCGGAGCAGCGGCGCCTGGGTGTGCAGTGGGCCGAGCCGGTGACTATAGGCAACGATGTGTGGATCGGTGGCGGAACGATAATTCTGCCGGGAGTTACGGTGGGCGACGGCACTACCATCGGCGCCGGTTCGGTGGTGAGCCGCAGCATCCCTCCGCGTTCGCTGGCCGTGGGCAGTCCGTGCCGGGTGGTAAGGACTGTGTGATTCAGTTTTTGCGGTGCGACTGCACTGCCGCCGATATGTAGATGGTGAACACCGGCAGCAGGACAAGACCTGTGGCCGACATGACTATGGCAAGGACTTGGCCGCCGGTGGTCATTTCGGATATCTGGCTGCCCGTGGTTGTCAGTGCCATCACGCCCCAGTAGATTGCCGAACGCAGGCTGTGGACTTCGGGGTTGATTCCGTACTCAAGGATGTAGAACATCAGGGCGCCGAAATAGAGAACGAGTGCCACCAGGGCGAGGTAGGCGCCGAGCATGCTGGTGGCGGGGCCTATCCTGAGGCTGCGGAACATCTGTGCGAGTACGGTTACAGCGCGGACAAGAGGCAGCAGCCACAGCCCGAAGCTGCATGCGTAGGGCAGATGGATGCCCGTGTGGCCGAGGATAGCGGTATATGGCAGGCACAGCACGATGCCGCCTGCTGCGGTGACGACATTTTTCCATCCCCACGGCTTCCGGAATATCTCCAGAACAATGTCGGCCAGGAAAAGACAGCAGAGAGCCGTCTGAAGCCGCTGCACGCCTGCATTTCCCTCCAGACTCATGCTTTGAAGGGCATCCATGCTCACTACGGCGATGAGAACAGCGGAACCGGCCAGCACAAGTGCATGGCTTATGCCGGTGGCTATGCGGGCGGCGCGCCTCCCGGGTGTGGGTCTGTTTTCTGGCATGATGTGGCGGATGTGACGAAAATGTGACGAAAAAAAGCCCGCAGTCCCCGATGAAGGGGGCCGGGGCGGAGAAGGTTATCGCAAATTTGACAGGCTTTTTAATAAGGCCAGAAAAATGCCTTCTCTTGCATATTACAACAAAGAGCCCGCCGGAAAGTTCGGCGGGCTCCACGTTTTTTTGAGGTGTTTTCTGTTCTCAGGCCATAAGCTCGAAGGAGCGGGCGATGAATCTGCTGAGGTCGGCGCCACGCAGAAGGCCGTTGCCGAGCAGGGCGAGGTCGACCATCTGTGCCACGCGCGGAGCGGTTGCAGCATAGTCGTCGATGGCTTTGTTCTGCTGTTCGCGGGCTTCTGTGGAGGCTTTTTCGAGGTCCTTTATCTTCTGGTCGTCCTCGGCCGAGGGGGCCTTGTCGCCGGCGGCCTTGCGGATTTCGGCTGCCGCGGCGCTGTCGGCGTCGATTCTCTCGATGAGTGGCTGCACGGTTCCGGCAAGAGCTGTCTCTGCCTGGTCGCGGACGGTTGCCACCAGAGGGCTGTCGGTGTTCACAACCACTGTGTAGCTGTCGGGCATGTCGCCATAGAAGCTCATTCCGGGCTGCAGCGCGGCCATTTCCTTCATGCGGCGCATGTATTCGTTCTGGGTGAGAACCACGGGCTCGGCACTGGCGCCCATGGGCTCGAACTGCACTACGAAACTGGTCTTTTCGATTTTACGGGTAGGCAGTTCGAAGAGCCTTGTGAGTATGGCCCGTTGCAGGGGGCTGAGGTCGGCTACGCGGCGGTCGGACTTGCGGATGAGATTGTCGACCACGTCGGAGTCGACGCGAACCAGTTCGGTGTGTTCGAACTTGCGTTCGAGCAGCCCTACGAAATGCTGGTCGAGCTGTCCGTCGAGCAACAGTACGTTATATCCCTTGGCGTTGGCGGCCTGGATGTATTTGTATTGTGCGGTGGGGTCGGTAGCATAGAGGTACACCACATTGCCTTCGGCATTGGTCTGCTCGGGCTCCACCAGTGTGCGGTATTCCTCGGGGGTGTAGTAGTGGCCCTCGGTGTCTTTGAGCAGGAGGAATTTTAGAGCGGCGTCGCAGAATTTCTCGTCGGTGAGCATGCCGTAGACAATGAAAATGCGGATGTCGTCCCATTTCTTCTCGAATTCGGCGCGGTCGGCGCGGAAAAGCTCGTCGAGGCGCGAAGCCACCTTCTTGGTAATATAGCCGGAGATTTTCTTCACGGCAGTGTCGGCCTGCAGATAGGAGCGCGATACGTTCAGAGGAATGTCAGGCGAGTCGATCACACCCTGCATGAGAGTCATGAACTCCGGCACGACGCCTTCGACTGAGTCGGTTACGAACACCTGGTTGCTGTAGAGCTGGATGCGCTTGCGGTTGATGTCGAAGTTGCTCTTGATTTTCGGAAAATAGAGAATACCTGTGAGTGTGAAAGGGTAGTCGACGTTGAGGTGAATCCAGAACAGGGGGTCGTCGTCGCCGGGATACAGTTCGCGGTAGAATGCCAGATAGTCCTCGTCGGTGAGTTCGGAGGGTTTCTTTGTCCACTGCGGCTCTGTGCTGTTGATAACAAGGTCGCGGTCGGTGTCCTGCCATTTGCCGTCTTTCCATTCGCGCTCCTTGCCGCTGATAACCGGCACGGGCAGGAAGCGGCAATATTTGCGCAGGAGGGTGTCGACACGTTCCTGTTCGAGGAATTCGGCGCTGTCGCTGTCGATATGCAGCACGATGTCGGTGCCGCGTTCGGTGCGGGTGCCTTCACCGAGGGTGTATTCGGGAGAGCCGGCGCATTCCCAGCGCACCGGTCTGGCACCTTCGCGGTAGCTCAGCGAGTTGATTTCCACCTTGTCGGCAACCATGAATGCCGAGTAGAAGCCCAGGCCGAAGTGGCCGATGATGGCGTTCGCGCTGTCTTTGTATTTATTGAGGAAGTCCTCGGCACCCGAAAAGGCAATCTGGTTGATGTATTTTTCGATATCGTCGGCGTCCATGCCGATGCCGCTGTCGCTCACTGTCAGTGTGCCTGCGGCTTTGTCGAGGGTCACTCTCACCGTGGGATTGCCTATCTCGCCCTTGAATTCGCCGAACGACGCCAGGGTGCGCAGTTTCTGTGTGGCGTCCACGGCATTGCTCACCAGTTCGCGGAGGAAGATTTCGTGGTCGCTGTAGAGGAACTTCTTTATTACCGGAAAGATGTTCTCGGTTGTAACACCTATTTTTCCTGTTGTCTGCATATGCTGTTTGTTTGGTTTCTGGTTGTTATAACAATACAGCAAAGCAAATGCCAACGGCAAGGGCTGTCATTTTGGCATTTTTAAGGGCTTCTATTGTGCGTGCAGGGGCACGCAGTTCATCATGAAGCGGCGCAGTTCGCCCCAGGGGAAGTAGAGGGAGTCGTCGCCGGGGCGCAGGGCTATGGGAGTCTCGTTGACATCGACGCGCACATAGTAGTCGCCCGTCCGCCGTGACTTGAACACAATGAACTGGATGTTGGCTGCCATGGGCACCACGTCGAAGTCGCGCCAGTGCGATGCCACAGTGTCGAAGTAGTTGGTCATGTAGTGGCATCCGGGTATGCGCAGCAGGCTCAGCAGTGGCATCAGTGTCTCGGCATGTCCGAAGCGGAGTATGGCGCAGGTGCCGGTGTCCTCGCCGGTGGTGTATGCGTCGGTGGTCTCTATTATATTGAGCACGAGGTCGCCGGCTATTTCCGCCGGGACGGTCGATACTGTTGTGGCTGTGCGCTGCAGATACTGGCGCAGATTGAAGCAGCTCCAGAGTGCGTTGGCCTCCTCGATGGTGAAGTAGGTCTGCATCTGCGAGGGCAGTCCCATGGCCCTCAGTCCGGCCAGAACATAATATTCGGTTATGGCGGCATCGCGGGCGTGAGCGTCGCTGCTGAAGGGGAAGTCTTCGCCAAGGACGCGGCGGATTGCTGTAGTGGGGCATACGGCCTCGAAGTGGGCGTTGTAGGCCGGTTCCCAGCTTTTGGCGCGGCGGAACTCGATGTAGTCAGTGTCGATGTCGAAGGGTCGCATCAGAGGAGAGTTCATACGCCCTGTACTGGTGGTGAATTCCAGGTGGTTGTTGAGCCGGTCGAGCTGGTGGAGGAAAGAGTACATGCTCATCATCGCCCGGGGGGAATAGCTCGAGAGCGCTTTCACATTGCCTGCCGAGAGCACTTCGGCGAAGTTTACAAACATGCGTGTGGCTATCTGCGCCTGCTCTGCCATGCCCAGGGAGTCGAGCGCGCCCCAGCGGTTGTTGCTCGCGGTTATAATCTCATCGTTGAGCTGTGCCAGCCTTCGGCCGAGCGGGGTGATGGTGCCGAGGGAGTCGGCGGCATTGAGCAGCCTGCGCAGTGCCAGGCAGTTTGCCGCCGATGCCGGATAGCGCGCTCCATGGCGGCCTACGTGGTTGATGAACACCGGCACCAGCGAGTCGGGGGCCTGCACGGCTCTCACCTCACGGGGATAGGGGGTGAGCGAGCCTTCGCACTGCTCCATGGTGTAACTGGTGGCTGTGGGGTCGGCGGCTGAGGCCACGATAGCCCATGCAAGAACGGCAAGGAGTATTATCCGGTGTTTCATGTCGTGAAAACGTGTTTTTTTGTCAGCAATGTTTGCGCAGCATGCCTGCGAGCAGCAGCAGAGCGCGGGAAGAGGCGGCATCGATTATGGCGCGGCGGTCGCCGTCGAGGTGCAGCAGTGCGGTCCTTACCTCGTTTGCCGTAGCCGCGGCGATCCATACTGTGCCTACGGGCTTGTCGGCGGTGCCTCCGCCGGGACCGGCAATGCCGGTTGTCGCCACGGCGCAGTCGGCGCCGGTGGCGGCGAGCGCGCCGGTGGCCATCGCGCGTGCCACGGCTTCGCTGACGGCGCCTTCGGTGGCCAGGACAGTGCTGTCGACTCCGAGCAGGTGCTCTTTGACCCCATTGGAATACGATACCACGCCGCCGGCATACACGTCGGAAGCTCCGGCGCGGGCTGTGACAAGGGAGGCTATGTTGCCGCCGGTGCAGCTTTCGGCAGTGGCGAGAGTGAGTCCGCGCTCGCGCAGAAGTGTGCTCACAACGGCGGCGGCATCCATGGCGCCGTTGCCGACGAGCCAGTCGGCAGTGCGTCGGCGGAGGTCGTCGCACAGGCTGCTGAAACAGTCGGCGTCGAGGCCTTCGCTGTCGAGGCGCAGAACGATGATGCCGCGGGCGGGCAGGTAGGCCAGATGGCATCCTGCGGGCAGGGAGTCTTCGAATGGCGCCAGGGCTTCGGCCAGGGCGCTTTCAGGAATGCCGGTAACGGTGAATTCGGCGCGGCGTGCGGTGTCGGCGAAGTCGAAATGCTCCTGGAGCATGGACAGCAGCTGTGTGTGCAGTATGCCGCGGGTCTCGTAGGGGACGCCTGGCAAGGCCACGAATACTTTACCGTCTTTTTCGAACCACATTCCCGGGGCTGTGCCGAAATGGTTGGGAACCACGCGGCAACTGTCGGGAACCATGGCCTGCGAGCGGGTGAGGTCGTTCATCGGCAGCCCGCGGCGGGCGAAGATAGTTTCCACGTTTGCCAGAACATCGGGGTCGAGCCTTGGTGAGCCTCCGAAGATGCCCGTGAGGACGCTTTTGGTAATGTCGTCGCGCGTCGGGCCAAGGCCGCCGGTACTTATTGTGAGTTCCGCCGACTCCATTGCGCGGCGTATGGCGGAGTCGATGGCTTCGGCACTGTCGCCTACGGTTGTTACATTGCCCACTTTCCAGCCGCGGGAGGTTAGTTCGCGGGCAAGCAGGCCGGAATTGGTGTCGGCCACGCGACCCAGCAGGATTTCGTCGCCGATGATTACAATATTAGCTGTCATTGTGTCACACCTGCACGCGGGCGTAGGGCACGCTGTCGTAGCGGCAGAAGTCGCCCTGCATGTATTTGAAATATCCCGCCATGGCCACCATGGCGGCGTTGTCGGTGGTGAATTTGCGCGGAGGAATGAATGCTTCCACGTTTTTTTCGTGGCAGAGCTGCTCCACGGCGTCGCGCACGCCGCTGTTGGCGCTCACACCGCCGCCTATGGCTACGGCTCCCACGCCGGTGGCATCGATGGCCTTGGCGAGCTTGTCGATGAGTATGGCCACGATTGTCGCCTGCAGGGATGCCGCCAGATCCGCGCGGTTGTGCTCCACGAAGTCGGGGTCGTGGCGCAAGGCGTCGCGCAGGGTGTAGAGGAACGATGTTTTCAGCCCGCTGAAGCTGTAGTCCAGTCCCGGGATATGGGGCCGTGCGAAGCGGAAGCGGGTGGAATCGCCCTCGGCGGCGAGGCGGTCGATGTGCGGGCCGCCGGGGTAGGGGAGGCCCATCACCTTGGCACATTTATCGAAAGCTTCGCCGGCGGCATCGTCGATGGTGCGCCCAAGGATTTCCATGTCGTAGGGGCTGCGCACGAGGATAATCTGCGAGTTGCCGCCGGATACCAGCAGGCACAGATAGGGGAACGGCGGCACGCGGTCGGTTTCGTGTTCGCGCACGAAATGCGACAGCACGTGGCCGTGGAGGTGGTTCACATCCACCATTGGAATCCTCAGCCCCAGCGACATCCCTTTGGCGAAGCTTGTGCCTACCAGCAGGGAGCCTATCAGGCCGGGGCCGCGGGTGAAGGCTATGGCCGAAAGCTGTGCCGGTTCTATGCCTGCCCGGCGCAGTGCGGCATCGACCACCGGCACGATGTTCTGCTGGTGCGCGCGCGATGCCAGTTCGGGCACCACGCCGCCGTATTCCTCGTGCACGCTTTGCGAGGCAATGACATTGCTGCGCAGTATGCCGTCGATAATTACCGCGGCCGAAGTGTCGTCGCAGCTCGATTCTATGCCAAGGATGGCTGTGGGTTTGTTTTCCATCTTCTGTTTTTCAGAATACGAACATGATGCCCAGATTCACCTGGGCGCCGCAATAGTCCTTCACAAAAGTATAGCGTCCTTCAAGCGACAGTTTCAGGCTCGATGTGGCGCGGAATTCAACACCTCCGCCGGCATTCATGCCGAAACGGTTGGCATGGGTGGTGACGTCCTTGTTCTCATTGCGGTTGTGCAGCCCCCAGGAAACATATGTGGGACCCGCGAAGGGATACAGAGCCACTTTGTCCTGTTCGAAGCCGAAAGGGAACTGTACGTTGAGGGCGACCGAGATGGCATCCTTGTCGTTGTTGCGGAACACCACGTCGGCTTCGGGAGCGAGACGCACGACCCGGCTGAGCGAGTACTGGAACGTGAGGCCGGCCATTACCGAACTGTTCACGCCGCAGTAGCCTATACGCGGGCCGAAGGATTTTTCGCCGCGGCGCAGTTCGGCGGAGGCATCGAAGGTGGTTCCCAGCAGCGCGGCGGCAGCCAGCGACACCGCGGCCATGCTACTTTTAAATTTATGTGTGGCGATGTGATGAAAGGTCATGATGAAGGACAGTTGCAGCCCGTTTTGCTAAGCTGCAAAGTTAATGTTTTTTTCTTAATAACAAGTGCCCGCCCCCACAGGTTCACTCCGGAGCATGGCACAGCCATCCCCGGATGTCAATCCTGCCGGTGTTGTCACTTGCGTACCAGGCGGATTAGGCAGGCGTCGCTGTCGCTGCCGTCTTCCGAAACACACGCGGCGTTTTCATAGCCTTCGAAGCCGAAGGTGAAGTAATTGATGTCGAGTGCGCTGGACTTGCGTATGTCAAAAATGAAATCAGCGCCGTTGGTTGCCGGGTTTGGAAAGGTTGTCGCATCGGGGATACTGAACCAGTCGCGAACCCAGTACAAAGCGCCGGGGCGCCGGTACAAATCCAGGAACAGCGGCATGTTCATGGGATTGTCGTTACTGTAAAAGCCGTAGAAATTACTTCGGGAGGCATATCGGAGAGTGCCTTCGGGGTCGTTGTTTCTCCATCCGCCGGCATTCTTGCGGCGTCCGGAACCTTGAGCGCCCACAGGGAGGAAAATATGGTTGAAACCTTTGGTGGCGTCGCTCTGATAGACGAACGCTCCTTGCATGCCACGGTTGGAGGATGCCGACCGGTTGCCGTCGCCCCCGTATTCGAACGCGATTTCGGGGTCGGTGGCTGTGTCGGTGGCACCGTCGCAGTAGAGCACTCCGTAAGCGAATTTTATGCCGAAGTCCACCTGGTCGCTGCGTGTGGGGATGAGATTGTAGTAATCTGTCATCGATGCAATCTGGTAAGGTGAAGCTTCATTTATGGTCCAGGTTTTCACTGTGGCGGAGCTTGCCGCTTTGAGTCCGGCCCAGGTTTCGGTTCCTTCGCTTCCGTCGGGTCTGTAGACTTCGAAAGGTGTAGGCGCTGAAATTGTTGTGTACGGCACAGAGTTGTTGGTTATGGTGGCGCCATCTTTCACGACGGTGCCTATTGGACGGCCGAAGCCAGGCCGGAACTGGTTGCTGGCCTTTATGGCGCTGTAGGAGCCGCGACGGAAAAGGCCGCCTTCGTCCAGCGGCGACTGGGTCATCACGGGAGTGTTGCCTGCGGTGAAGTGGTCGACGTTACGCGATGCGAAAGTCACGCTCTGTCCGTCGGCGTTGGTAAGTGTCACGTCGTCGTTCCAGTCGCCTTTGCGCACGAAAATATCGTGCTCGCAGGTGTAGTTGTTGTAGCGCACGCGGATTACAGCGAATCCTTTGGCGCCAGTGAAATGGATATTGAAGTCGATGGCGCGTTCAGAAGCTCCCTGGATGCGCTGTACGCCCACCTGCGGGCGTGCTCCTTCGGCGAGGCCTTCGGGGTTGGAGCTGAGAGTTATTATGTTGTCGGAGCCTGGGAAGACTTCGGCGCTCCAGTCGCCATGGGTCTCGCAAAGGGTGAACTGGCTGCCGGCGATATCCGCCCGCCGCACCATCATGCGCACGCGGAAAGGATTGTTGTCGGCCATGCTTCGCCACACGCCTTTGGGGTTTACCACGCGCCGTACCTGGATCACATTCACGTACTGTTGGTATTGTTTTACGGAACCGTCGGATTCCTTAATCCACGCGGTGATTTTTATCCGGGCATTACGCGGATATGAGTCATACACGTTGTTGCCGCTGAAACCCGAGCTTGTCACGATTTCCTTGGGCCGGGTGAACAGCGGCAGGTTTATGATTCGTTCGAGCGGGTTTCCGTTCCGCGGGTCGCGTCGGGAAATCTGCACCACATAGTCGCCTTCGCCGGCCTTGCTGTAACCGTCGCTGCCGGCGGCGAATGTCTGCGGTCTGTCCGAGGATTCATCGTCCAGAAGAATGCGGTATTTCCGTTCGCCTTCCTCGTTGGTTGTCCAATGCTGTTTGATTACACCCTTGGGGTCGGTCGCAGGGTATTTGATTGACGACGCGCCGTCGTAGGCGGGGTCTGTTATCCGCAGAATGTGGCTCTGGCGCAATCCCAGGAAACTTATCCACGGGCCGTTCATTGGCACATACCCCTGGTAGAAATAATTGTGGTCGCCGGATTCGGGATCCTGATGTCCGCGTGGGTCGGGGAAGCCGGGTGTGTTGTCGCCCCATGGCGCCCAGTAGCGCAGATCGGCGCTGTTGGGGTCGCCTGGCTCAAGAACCTCCACCTTGATATATGGCTCTGCGAGTTCTCCGGCGATTTTCACGGGAGTGACCATGGACTTGTTGTACAGATACGAGATGTACAGCGGAGACGACACGTGTACGCCTCGTTCTTCCTTGTAGTCGATATGCCAGTCGTAGTCGTTGCCGTAGCCTTTCAGCTGGAGGGTGAGCTGGTAGTGTGTGTTGCGGAATGCATTGTAGTCGGTGTCGTTGTCCTGCCCGAGCATGAAGCGGTACACGATGGGGCCGCTGCCCACATGTCCGTCGGGGGTGGTGCATTTGTAGTGACCGGTCACTTCCACGAATGTTCCCCAGGGCTTGTCGTCTTTCCATCCGGAGCCTGTCACAGTGGAGTCCGGAGAGGGATAGTCGATGGAAATGCCGTCGTTGCTCTGTTTCTTGGATTTTCCTTCACCCTGGGCGTTCTCGTAGAAGAACAGCGCGCGTGCGGCATTACTGTGGATTATGTCCGGGTCGGCAGTCACGATGCCGTCGGGGTCGCTGTCGTCGCCGCGGCCGAGATATTTGTGTCCTTTGTTGCACACATGGATGTGCGATATCACATTCACCGAGTTGAGGTCGGCGGGCAGCGTCTGCACAGTGAAGCGCTGTCCGTTGCGGATGAGGCGGTCGGCATAGGATGCGCTGTAGATTAGCGACCGGTCGAGTTCGTTGCCTGCGGCATCACGGCCCGGGGTGTTGGTGTCGCCGAGGGTGCAGGTGGACGGAATGTCGCGCAGGGCGATGTCCTCGATATACACCACCACGTTGTCGTAGAGGTCGGAGCCGTCGAAACTCACCGTGACCTTGGAGGCCAGGCGGCGCACCCAGCTGTGGAGCTGCGTGTCGGAGGCCGAAACGGTTATGGTGCTTTCGTCGTCGGCCTGGCGGTCGGGCTTGGGGGAGTACACGCCGAACATTTCGGAATTGTCGGCCAGGTTGCTGCTCCACGTGCGCTTTATGCCTTTGAGGCCGGCGCGGGTCTTGTATGCTTCGGCATAGTCGTCGAGATCCGGCATGTTGGCCACGGCATAGATATAGTATCGGCCGGACTGCAGATCGAGATTGTATTCCACCTTTCCGAGGCTTTTGTCGCCGGAACCGTTGTCGCCGGGAGTCTGGGTGTTGTCGGAGGTGTTCGTGTGGTTTACGTTGGTTACGTCGCTGTGCACGGAGCCGTAGCCGAGGATATTGTAGCGGTCGACAAGGTCGCCGTCGGCGTCGTAGACCAGCATAGCCAGCTGGCTGATGTTGCCTATCGCGTTGCCGGGTTCGCCGCCGGAGTATTCGAGGTTTGCCCTTGAACCTAATTCAATCTCGTTCTCGAGGTCGTAGGTTAGGCTCACTTTCAGATGGGCTGTTCCTTCGACATAGCCATTGGTCTGCGGTCTGAAGTCGTCCTGGCATGCTGTGGATGCCAGGACTGTTAGGAGCAGAAGAATATATATGAATTTCTGGCGCATTTTGTTTCGGTTGGCATTGGTTGGTGCTGATGCCGTTAACATCAGGCGTCGGGGTTTGGAATGGGATTGCGGTTTATGTCGTAGCACTGCCCGGTGTTCTTGTCCTGGTAGTAGCGGAAGTTGCCCTGGTCGTCGCGTACGATTGCCCATCCCTCCACGGGGTCTTCGGAGAAACCGGGATATGGCTGTTCAACCGGCTGTGTGCCTTCGATGTCGCGGTAGTATTGCCCTGTTTCGGGGTCGTAGTAGTACACAATTACGCCGAGGTCGTTGAATATTGGCATGAAGCCTTTCCCGATTATGAGGCCGAAGGAAGGATCGAGCACCACCTGGCTGTAGGGAACCACCTGCACTGTTACCTTGAGTTCGGCGGTGGCGTCGAACTTGCGGCTTACGGTGAATCTGTAATAGTAGTTGCGGCGCACGTCGAAGGCGTTGCCGGTGGTGTAGTCCTTATAGTCGATGAAGTATTCCCTGTCGTCGGTGTATGTTATCTTTATGCGTGATTTCGATTCGTCGGCCACGCCGGTGTTCCTGTATTCCGGGGAGAATACAACGAATGAATGGTTTGTGTCGTCGCCCACGCGCCCGAATGGCGTAAGGCTGTCGACAATGCGTGCCGTCTGCGGGATGGACGGCGCAGCGCCGTAGTCGAGGTTCCAGTCGTTCTTCACGTAGTCGGATTCGTCGTCCACGCCGTATGGCGCTTTGGCGGCGCTGTCGCAGTAGCGCAGCAGCTCCACTTTTTTGATGCTGTGCTTTTCGGAAGCTGAGGACTTGTCGATGATTTCTGTTTTGGCGTAGGCGCGCAGCAGGTTGAGCGCACCCAGCTCGAAGGTTTTCCCGGCTTCGAGCACCAGATTGTCGAAGCGCTTGATGCCGAACATGGGAATACGCTCTGTCTCGGATACCTGCGCTCCGAAGGGAGCGAACGCTTTCACTGCATTGGCGTGGTTCACCATATCGGCCAGTGAAGTGCCTTTGGGTACTTCGGGGTATGTGCCCCAGTTGGCGAGGAACATCACCTTAACCGACTTTTTGTTGAGTCGGCTGTAGAGTTCCGAATCGATGGTGAAGAACAGGCGGTAGGATTTGTAGGGAGCTGTGGAGCTTGTAACCGAGAGTATGGGCAGATCGACTTTCGAGAGCAGAGTATTGGCGGTTTCGTCGATCAGGTAGACGGCGAAATCGTTGTATTCGATGCCTATGTAGTTTTCGAAACCTGTCCCCGGGTTGTAGCTTCCCGACGGAGTTCCGGCGGCCTCTCCGCTCTGCGGCGCCTTTATTGTGAGGCTCAGCCTCAGCTCGCCGTGTGGCTGGTCCGGCTCGGGTTCGGCAGTGGAGCTGCACGACCACAGCCCCATGACAAACGCCATAGGTAGCATTCGGGCCAGGATGTCGCGCAATTTCTTCATTGTCGTGTTGTCAGTCGCCGTAGTCCTGGAGCACAAGATGCCAGGAGTTTATTATAATCTGTGTGGAAATCCAGCGGTTGTTTTCGTCGAGGAACAGGACCATCGAATAGTCGTCGCGATAGTCGAGGTAGTCGGCGTTACTCAGGTGGCTGTGCTGACCTTTTGTCATCACCGCGTAGTCGGCTATAGGTATCGCAGCCACCAGAGAGCGGTCGTTGCGGTTGTATATGCGCACCACGTTACGTTTCTGAGGTGTTATGCGGCTCACCTTGAAGTCGGCCACGGCACAGCTTACCGCGGTAACGGCACGCGATTCGTTTCCTTTGCTGTCGCCGGTGTAGTCGGGCACATCCAGGCCGGCATATCCGCTGGTGACGGTGTGGGCGTAGTAGCGCAGTGGTTCGTCGGGCAGGACGGTATTGTCCCAGTCCATTTTGCCGTTTTCCTCTTCGATTGTGAACAGGAAGAGAGAGTCGTCGACGCGGTCGCCGGAAAGGTGCTGTAGCACGATGTGCACATCGTTAGTGTCTTTGGTGAGGGATATCTCGAAGCAGTGTGTGCCCTGTTCTTCGGGGAAAGTGACGTCGGCCAGTTTTCCGTGATATAGGTCGCGGAAGTTGTCGCGCACGGCCGAGCCGGTGAAGTCCCATCCCTGGTCGTGGGCGGTGCGGCCGCCGAGGGTTGCCTGAAGGTGTGTGTTGAGGGATGCGTCGGCTGGTATCGAGAAATCGGTGGTGTGTCCGCTGCCGCACCATGCGATGAGGGAGTATGTGCCCGGAGCTATGCCGTCGATATCCATCATGTAGCTTCCGGTTTTGAGTTCGTCGCCGGCTTCGTGTTTCTGCCACACGATGTTGCCGTCGGTGTCGACGATATAGAGAGTCACCTCGTTGACTTCTGCAGCGAAAGCATCGGAATACTTGAGGTTGCGGTCGTAGACGAAGCGTACCTTGTAGTACGGGTCGCAGTCGCCCTCATCCTCGTAGATAAAGCTGTCGCAGGAGGCGAGAGTCGCGAGTGCCAACACCGGCAGCAACCGCGAGAGTGCCTTTAATGTGTCTGAGATGTATTTCATTTAAGGGATAATGCTTGGTTTCTGGCTGTCCGGCAGCCAAAAAAGGAGAAGGGGGAGAGATAATGAAAGGTTCGGGAAAGATAAAAGGAACGCGGCTCCATTGCCTTCCGGCAGGAGCGGCGGCACCTTGGAGCCGCGTTCCCTGTTCAGCAAAATGGAGTCAGAGGTCGGAGACGTTCTGGTTTACAACTTTCCATGAAAGGATGTTGACGTTGGCGCCTACATAGAACATGGAATCGTCGGGATCGTCGGGAATCAGAGGAGTGTCGTCGGTTTCGGGTTCGAATACCAGATGGCCGATTCTCTTGAAGCTGTTGATGGATATTTTGTACCAGTGGTTGCGAACCACGCCATAGTAGCCTTCGACGGCCTGGTTGCCGGTGGCGGCGAGATGTTCCACGGGGATGTAGTAGATTGCCGTTCCGGAGTTTGAACCGACGGCGACCTTGTCGCCGTTCAGGTTGGCAAGAAGATTGTCCACAGTGGCTTTGTATGTGGCTGTTATATCCTCGAAGCTTACTGTTCCGTCTTTTTCTACACGTTTGTAGATTTTGTCGGCGGCAGCGAGGGTCTTGGCCACGATTTTAACCTGGCCTACCTTGTGTCCTTCCGATTCGTCGCGAACCATTTCGAAGTCGTCGGACGATACTGTTTTCCAGTTTTCGGTGGTGATGTCGGTAGTAGGATCTGTCGAGGAGCCTGTATAGCGCCAGAAGTTGAGGTTGCCGGCGTTCTTGAGCTGGTTGAGAAGCATGTTCTTGTATGCGGTCTCTGTAAAGACGATTCCCTGGAACTGAACGAGCGAAGGGGCTGTGAGGGAGGTTCCGTCGGCGCCGAGCTGCCAGATGTTTGTGAGGAGCGCCACGTGGGTCACTTTGGATGTCTGCACAGCCACAGTCCTGTCGCCGAACTCCATGCCGACGTTGACATCGGTGAATATGTCGTCCGGGGAATTGGTGTTTTCGTAGCAGTACTGGACGTTGCCCTGGTTTGTCCCGTCGAAGCCGAAGGGATTGGCGGTGAGGTTCTTGGGAGTTTCATAGAAGAGCTTGCCCTCGAGGTCGGCACCGTAGGTGTATGCCTTGCCCCAGAAGGAGCGCCAGTCGTCGGGAATGTTCCAGCCGGCGAATGGTGCGGTTGTGGCCCATCCGGCGTCGAGCTGTTTGCTCATGTAGCTTTGGTTGGCGGTGGCATTGAGTCGCCATCCGTCCACGCTTATGTAGAGGTCGACATCGGAAACGGCATCTCCGGAGGTGTTGTTGTCGCCGCCGGCGAGTGTCTGGCTGATTTTATACACTTTCTTGCCTGCGATTTCGGTTACATTGCCGGCAAGGGTTACTTCAACCTTGGAGGCGAGACGTTCGACGTATATCTCAACAGGCGTTTGGGAATCCTTGGCTTCCTGTGCTGTGAGATGGAAGTCGCTTTCGTTGAGTTTTGTAACTGAATAGTGGCTGTCGTGGCGTACTTCTCCGCTTGCTCCGTTCTTGTTGCCGAGGAAGGATGAGGTTGTCATCACGAAGGGCGATTCGGAATTCGCGGGGAAGTCGGCGGCCATGGCGGTGAGCCTGGTTCCGGTTTCGGCAATGTCCGAGCCGGGGGTGAAATCGGCAGGAGCGTTGAGGATGGTCATCACATACTCGGGGTAGTTGCTCTTGTCGATGCCGTTGAGTATTAGAATGGTGTTGCCGCCGTTCACATATTCCACATTTGGCTTGGTGTCGTCGGCGGGTATGAATTTGGTGTCGTCGGCCTTAACGGTAAATACGTATGTGCCTGTGGCATCGAAGAACAGAAAGTCGACATTTTTTACGGAATGTTCTTTCTCTGTAGCGTCGCTCGGCTCGTAGCCTCCGTCTGTGGTGGCACGCGATCCGGTTTCCGGGGCTTTTATGGAGATAGTCATGTAAGCGACTTCTCCATTGTCTTCGCCGCCTGGATTTGGTATCACTGTCGGCTCGTTGCCGGAGCATGATGCGAGCATGGCCGCAGCTGCGAATCCTGCGAATAGTTTGTTAAGCTGATCCATTGCTATTGGTTTACTATGTTTAGTTGTTTGTATATTCCTATTGGTGTATGCCTATCGGATTGATATATATAATTAAGGATTTAATTGGTTTATTTGTGTAATGATTTTTATAGTGTGTTGTGTATTGTGTCGAATGTCGTGGCCCCGGTTTCTGCGGGGCTGTCGTGAATGGATTGGCGCAGTACGGTCTCTATCTTGCGGGAAGCGCTCCCACAGGGTAGAGGTAGTTGACCTTGGGTCTGGCGAGCTGTGTGCGGAGCACTTGCAGCTGTTCGGCTGCTTTTTCGAGACCCATTTCCACGGCCTGTTCGAGGAGTCTGCCGGCTCTCTGGTGGTCGCCCTGGCGACCGGCTATCGCGGCGCGGGTGTAGATGGCTTCGGCGGATTCGCCACCGCGGTCGATATATCGTGCCGCGGCCACAAGATCGCCGCGCCTGATGGCTATATTGGCTGCGTTTATGTTCGCCTGAGCGTCGGCAGGCCATATCTCTACGGCTTTCATAAGAGCCTGTTCGTAGCCTTCGCTGCCTTCGGGATAAGAGGTGGCTATGCGGTAGAAGTCGACGGGGCGCAGCCGTTCGGGGGCCGTGGCCATTGTCGCTTTCAGCTGTTCGATGTCGATGGTGGTCTTGATGGCATAGCGCACGGTGTAGTCGGAATGCCTCAGCGCGGGGTAGATGCTGTCGAGCATCAGGCGGTATTCCTGCGGATAGCGGCTGCGGATGAGGTGGTCCTTGGGGTCGGGCTCCATGTCGGAGTCGATTATTTCGAGGATTCCGCGGCGGTTGGGAAGGCGGCATCCTTCCACCCAGGCGCGCAGTCCGGCCCAGTCCTCGGGCTCGTAGTTTGTGTGCATTATCTCCGACGGGAAGTTATAGTGGCGGCGCACATATTCCTTGAGCGATTCGGTGCGCCCAATGGCAAGCCTCACGTTGTTGGCGTAGGGGCCTTCGGGAGAAGCGAAGCCTTTTATGGTTATGCCGGTGATTATTGCCATGGAGTCGTTGCGGACGCGGTCGATGCTCTCGATAATTTTGGCTATCTCCACACGGTTGCGGCGGTAGGTTGGCTTTATTTCCGTACGGTTCACCACAAAGTCCACGTATGCACGGCCTTCGGCAGTGAGTTCCACCACGCTGTCGCCGGTGAGAGCCACATAACCGTAGGGCGGTTCGAAAGGATGTTCGTTGAAGTCCATTTCGGCCAGAGGAAGTGTGGGATGCTGCACCAGAGGGTCGCAGCAGTTGGCTGTCTGGCGGCGCATCTCCAGGCGAGAGGTCATCATCCAGGGAAGGAAGTCGACGCGGGAGTGTATGCTGGCGGGAGTCTTCGCTCCGGCCTGGAACACGCGGCCGTCGGCGCCGGCGAATCCATGGCGCTCGGCCAGCAGGTAGCGGTTGCGTCCGGCCACGCTCACAGGGTCGAGCACAAGTGAGTCTGTTCCGTCCTGCGACAGCAGCACGGGTGTGAACACCACCTCGCGGTCGCGGCCGGGGCGGATGTCGCTCACATCCACGGTGAGCGTTATGTCGAGCTGATTGTCCACACGGGCCACTTCCATTGCGGAGAGCCGCAGTTCGGCGGGGTCGGCGGCGAAAGCAAAGGCTGCCGGGAATGCGGCACATGCCGCCAGAAGGATGTTACGGAGTGTTGCCATGCTTTCAGAAATTGTAGATTATGTTTAGCGCGGCTTTTGTGGGGCCTGCGTAGTTGTGGGGCTTGTTGCGTTTCACGCGCTGTCCGCAGTCGTGGCATTCGAACTGGTCGTAGCGGGTATAGACCCATCCGAGCCCTATCTCGGCCTCCATGCTCCAGTGCCTGTTCAGCAGCCATGTGTATCCGTATGCGATGCCTGCGCCGGCCATCCAGCCCTGGAAACGGTAGTCGCGGAGTTTGCCGAAGTCGGTGCCCAGGAATTTGCCTTTGATGTTCGGCAGATGGCCTATGTTGTATTGTCCGCCGATGAGATGAGCTGCCACGAAATGTCCTGCGAAGGCCTGGCAGAACCAGTAGCGGGCCTCGGGCTGGAAGTTCCATGTTTTCCACCGGCGGTCATTGACGGTCCATGCGTTCAGGTTGCCGGTCAGCTCTACCGACCACTGCGGGGCTACTCCGACTTCCACACCGAGGTCGAGGGTGAGCATGGCGTCGTAGAGCAGGTTGCTCTTCACTGCCACATCCTGTGCTTTCACCGACATTGAGGCGAGAGCCAGAAGGAGTGCTGTGACTAATCTGAATTTCATTGTGGAATTAAAAACTTGAGAGCTGGCTTGCAATTGGTTGTTCTGTATCTTCGAAGTACTGCCGGCGCAGGTGGACTATATTGAAGGTTTGTGTGTAATTCCTCGCAAATAATCTACGTGCGGTACTAAATTTTTCCGAAGAGTGCTGCAAAAATAATATATGCGATAAGAAATCCCAAATTACCTCAAAAATCACCCCCCCC
>Ga0073906_1000720_pt1 | contig 58031 bp, 49 predicted proteins | sample Inofromicrocosms_FD_65485 | JGI IMG/M metagenome (GOLD analysis project Ga0073906, IMG submission 65485) | Mouse cecum microbial communities from Vienna, Austria - Inoculum for glucosamine and mucus D2O microcosms | ecosystem: Host-associated > Mammals > Digestive system > Large intestine >...
TCCTATATGCGGTTCGTGCGGCATTGTTCCCGCGGTTCTGTATCATCTGCATAATTCCAAGGGCTTCAGTGAAAAGCGCATCCTTCGCGCTCTGGCTACTGCCGGCCTGTTCGGTAATGTGGTAAAATACAACGCTTCCGTTTCAGGTGCGGAGGTCGGATGCCAGGGAGAAGTTGGGGTGGCCTGTGCCATGGCTGCTGCGGCGGCTTCACAACTTTTCGGTGGTACGCCGGCCCAAATAGAATATTCGGCGGAAATGGGACTTGAGCATCATCTCGGACTTACTTGCGACCCTGTGTGCGGACTTGTCCAGATTCCATGTATAGAGCGCAACGCTTATGCTGCTGCCCGTGCGTTGGATGCAAATCTGTATGCAGCTTTTTCAGACGGACGGCATCGGGTCGATTTCGACCGCATTGTGGAAGTGATGAAACAGACAGGCCACGACATTCCTTCCCTGTATAAGGAAACAGCGTTGGGCGGTCTGGCCGCAATAAAATGATATTTTTGCCGAGTCCGGCAAAACTCCTTTGTAATTGAGCTTGTTTCTATTTTGAAATAAATGGAAACAAGCTCAAAAATTATGAAAAAAGCAGGCATATTTTACGGCTCTACAACAGGAACTACAGCCGAGGTGGCAAAAAAACTCGCATCATTGCTTGGTATCGATGCGGTCGATGTACACGACGTGGCATCTTCTTCACCTTCGGAACTCGGCGATTATGAAACACTCTATCTCGGATCCTCGACATGGGGGTCGGGTGAAGTTCAGGATGACTGGTATGATTTTCTCGACGGTGCGTCGGCGCTGAATCTGAACGGACACCGTATCGCTCTCTTCGGATGTGGCGATGAAACGATGTCCGATACGTTCTGCGCTGCCCTCGGGGTGATGTACCATCGTCTGAAGCCGACAGGAGCCGGTTTTATAGGTGAATATCCGGCCGATTGTTATGATTTCACGGATTCTGAAGCGCGTCTGCCGGATGGCCGCATGGCGGGGCTTGCGCTCGATGAAGTGAATCATCCCGAACTTACCGACAAGCGTCTGCGCGAGTGGATAGCATCGTTACCCTCAGTCTGAACAAAAACGGAATAAAAAGCCCTGCAAAGGTCGGCCGACGGCTTGTGCCGTAAATCGCGGTCGCCTTTGCAGGGCTTTTGTTTTATTGTCCGTCGCTTTGTGACGGGGGTGTCGGTCAGTGTACCACTACTTTCGTGACGGTGTTTTCACCGGATATTTTTATGATGTATATACCGGCGGGAAGTGTCATTTTTTCATAGCCGGACAGGCAGTCGACAGCGGCGGAGATTTTGCCGTCGGGACTGTAGATGACAGCGCTCTGACCGTTGTAACCTTTGATGACAACATGACCCGCTTCACCGTTCACACTGCCTGAGGCGGAGAGCGTACTGCCGGCACCGCTTGTCAGGCTGACGACGGTGTTGGACAATGGATGTTCGGTGCTTTCAGAGCCGGTTGTCGTCACGACGGCCACATTGAACCTGTCGCCTGATTTTACTGCGGCATATTTGTAAGCGGTATCCTTGGTGTCGGCAATCTTTTCGCCGTTGCAGTATATATTATATCCTGTAATTTCGGCGTCGGTCAGCGGCGAGTAGAAAATGTCGTCGAGGCAGATTCCGAAAATGTCTTCACAACGGTAGTGGAATGCGAAGTAACGGGCGTCGGCAGGCAGTGTCACTTCAAGCGGATTCCATGCTATGCGAGCCTGCGAGAAAGTCTTCAACAAGATGAAATCCTCGGGAGAGCGGCCGGTGGATGAGTAGAGTACATCTATTGACTCTGCCCCGTATTCCTCGGAAAGGATGTTCAGTCGGAAGCTGACTTTAGAGCCGCCTGTGACTTCAGGTGAAATCAGCCAGTCGTCGGCAGGACCGTTTTCGGGGGTGACGGCCATAAAATATTTGCTACCGCTGTAGGCCGGTATTACCGAAGCGGCAGGAAGAGCTTCGGTATCAATTACCTGGAATGCTTTCGGCTCGTATTCGCCGGGGATAGAAACTCCTATACCGTATACATCGTTTCCGTCGCGATCGATGTTGAGCCACGGGCCGATTTCAGTGGCGTAGGTGAACGCTTCATAGTCTTCGATGTCGTCATTGCCTGTCAGTTTTATTTCAGGCGTGCTCCAGCTCAGAACTATTCCTCCGTCAGGCGTGCTTTCGCCTTTGAGGTCGAGCACAACCGGTCGGTTTCCCGGTGTGATTGTCACTTCGGTTTCGGCAACGTTATCGTCGGGTATCTGGTCGGTGTAATCGACAAGTTCGAAACGGAGCGTGTGCGTGCCTGCGTGGTCGGCGGTAGGCTTGAATGTATAGGAGAAGTGCGACGTAACTCCTGGAGCAATCGTCGGGTTTGCTATTGTCGCGTCTGCGTCAAGTTCGGTTGAACCGAGTGTACATCTCATCTGCGGCAGAGTCTGTGCTGTTTCGCTCTGGTTGGTGATGCTGCCGAAGATGGTGTACGATTCTCCTACAATCATTTCGTCGCTGCACCGCAGAGTAGTCTGAAGCTGTTTTTCGAATATGTTCTTCACCGAGTACGACTTCAGGATGAATGCTTCCGAGCTACCTCCGAATTCTATTTCGATGAAGAAATTAACCCAGGCTTTGCCAAGTAGCGATGCGGGCAGGTCGAATGTGATGTCTTTCCATTCATTGCCGCTCTGTGCTTCGATTTCGCCTACCGGAATGTCGTCGGAATCGTATGTGCGTGCATATATTCTGGCTGCGGGAGTACTTGCGGCGGAGAATACCGACAAGCTGAGGCTTGCCGCGGGTGATGATGCTGTGGAGAATTTCGGAAGAGCCAGACGGGCATATTTATAAGTTTCGTCGGGAGTGTTGACACAGAAGAGTGCCTTCATGTTTTTGCCCGATAGTGCCGGCAATAGCAGACCCGGATCATCGAGGAACCAGTTGCCGGAATATTCTTCGGTCGGAGTCGGCGTGATGACGGGTGTGTACATATACCGTCCGGTGGAGAAGTCATCGGCCATAGGCAGTGGATATGGTACGCCCAACACGTCGTAGGTCAGTCCGGTGAGCGACATGCCTTTGTCGTTCACCGCGGCCACGGCAATGAAAGTCACATCCTGCAGGGCTTTGTCGCTTGTATAGGTGTACGAGTTTACTCCGGCCGGGAGTTCGTCGAGCAGATTCCAGTATTCTCCGCTGTCGTCGAGGGCAACGTAGACATTGTGCCTGAGTGAAGCGACATCGACAGCTCCGCCGTTCTCGCCTGTTGCCGCATCAGTCCAGTTTATCGTCATCGACATGTTGTCGTCGCTGACTGAAGACGAAACTGTCGGGATGCCGGGTTTGTCGAAGCCGCAGTATGCGTTTATTCTGGCGCTTTCGCCTTCTCCGTAGTTCTCAGAGGCGACTCGCACTTCAAATTCGGTAAATCCGTCTTTGGCGGCTATTGTAACGCTTACTCTTTCACCCGGTTTGCCGCTTGCGGTCTGCACTGCGCCTGTCGAGGATGTGACAGTTGCTGTCAGTGGCGATTCGGGGTCAAGAGCCGCTCCGCTTATGCCCTTGAGCGGCATAGTGAAGCTTAGGGTAGCTGTCAGTTCTCCTGACGCGGCGGCTTTTGCCGACAGGTCGGTCACGGCAGTCGGAGCGTTCGCTGATTTGCCAGAGTCGGCGATGCCTACACCATATACCGACAAGGTGTGGGCGTCGGCGTTCGATTTACGGTGTATGCCTATGATGTAACTGCCTGCTTCGGGTGCTATGTATTCGGCGGAAAATTCTTCATAGAGGAAAGAATTCATTCCCGTCTTTTCCACAAGAACGGTCATGGCTTCGGGGGTAGCCTCGTTGCCTATGCAGATTTCGAAATCTTCGGGGAATCGTTCGAGGTAGGCGCGAACGGAAGCTTTCACCTTATATATGCGTGTGGCGTCGGCTATGGCTACTTTGGGGAAGAATATCCAGGCGTCGGAGCTTTTGCCGTCGGCAGTGCGGCACACCATGGCGCCTTTGCCGTTGTCGGCTCCGGTGTTATATTCCCAGTTGATTCCGCTTGAATTTGCGTCGAGGGTCGTGAGAGTTTCGAATTCGCCAAGCGACGGACGCATCTCGAAAGGAAGCGGGTAGACATATCCTTCAGGATTGCCGGCTATGACGGTGCTTACTGCCGGGGAGCCGACAAGTATTGTTTCTCCGTTTTCCACAAATGCCGCGGCTGTTATTGTGTGTTGGCCTATGGCGAGGGTCATCGGTACGGTGACCTCTGTGCCGCCCCGGACAGGCTCTATTCTTGGCAGTTCGACTCCGTCGACGCTTACGATAAGTCCAACGGGTGCTTCGAGCGGCTTTTCTTCGGCTGTAAGAGTGGGCAGGATATATGTCACTGAGCCTTCTGTGCCGTTGAAATCCACGCTTTTCACGGTGGGAATGCCGGGGGTAATATCAGGTGCCGCTGTGATGGCGATGTTCGCCACATTGAGATTCCATTGGTCGGCTTCGCTTATGCAATGTATGCCGATATACCATCTTCCGCCTTCAGGCACGGTTATGGTTCCGGTGAATGTGTCCCAGATTGTGTTTTTGATGTTGCTGCATGTGAGCATGGTGCTCATGTCGGCCGGATTAGTTGTGCGGCCTACGCATATCTCGAATGATTCGGGACTTTGGTTTGATGCGCATTTTGCGTCGACCGACAGATCGAAAGCGCCGCCTTTCGTTCCGAAATCAAGGACAGGAAGGAATACCCAGTCGTCGGCTTTGTCAGAGCCGTAGGAATACTGCAGCGAGTTGTCATTGTATGTCCATGTGTTACCGTCGTTGTTGCTGTCGACCACAAAGCAGTCCTGTTCGAATTCAGTCCGAGTCGGAGCCATGAAGAATGGCAGGGAGCGGGCTTCGTCGCTTGTGGCACGCACGGTGTCGCCGATGGCTGAGCTGAAAGATTTCCGGCCGTCGGCCATTATATATGCAGTGTATGTTATAGTGTGAACTCCTTTTGAAAGTGTCAAGGAGATTTCCTTGTTTTCGCCGGGATTGCACCCGGGATAGTCGGCGTATTCGGTGCCGTCGACCGCTATGCTAAGTCCTACATTACCTTCTATGGCTTTGCCTTGTATTGTCTGCGATGGCAGCACCACGGTGGCTGTGTATTCAAGATTGTCTATGGCCCCGGAAGCCAGAATCGGAGCCAGGGGTACGGGGGTGTTCTGCAATTCGAGGCTTATCTCCCGCAACCAAAGACCGTACTGGCCTTTTATGGAGTTGGCGTGAAGTCCGAGATAGTTTATTCCGGAACCTGACATTGCGAATGAAACATCATGGGTTTCCCACTGTGTGTTGGTTATGTTGTCGACATCCATTACGACGGTCATGGCAGCAGGTTCGGCTGAGGCGCCCCATGCGATTTCAAAACTTTCCTTGTAAGATGAATTTTGTACGCGGCTTTGTACAGTCAGTTTCAGAAAGTTTTCGTCGGAAACCGTTGTGAACGGAATGAAAAGCCACTCGTCGGCGTCGAGGTCGTCGTTGTAGTCGTATTTAAGATATTCCGCCGACATGAATTTCCAGGTCTTGCCATCGCCGTTGGCGTCGAGCGGGATGAAGCGGTTGAATTCTTCCATAGTCGGAGTGATTGCCATCGGCAGAGAGAAAGGCGCGGTTTCAGCAGCGCGTCTGACTGTTTTTGCCGGCATGACTACAGTCGAGGCATTGCTGCGCGACGTCTTTGTCGGTCCTTTTGCCGGCGGGGTAGCCCATGCGGTCGAAGCCAGCGCGAGCATTGCAACTAAAATTAAATTTTTCATGTGGGGATTATATTGTTTTTGCATAATGTTCTTGATTGGCAAAAGATACTTCGATAGATTCGCAAATATAACAATAATTCACATTGTGGCAATAAAAACTTTCGTCGTGAACAATAATTTGTTGTTTTGTGTTGAAAAAGCATAAATATTTTGTCTGTCCCTGATGGAAGATTTGATAATAATAATCGGACTTATACTTCTTAACGGTGTATTCTCTATGTCGGAAGTCGCATTGATTTCTGCAAGAAAAACACGTCTGGCTTCTGATGCGAAAAAAGGAAGCCGCGGAGCGATGGCGGCACTGAAGCTTGCCGAGGATCCTGACAGATTCCTGTCTACAGTACAGATAGGAATCACCTTGATAGGCATTCTTACGGGTCTGTTTTCAGGTGCGGCCTTGTCGGGAGAATTCGCTTCGTGGCTGGTGGCTTCGGGAATGCGGGCTGCGACAGCCTCGGCTGTCGCCAGAACGGTAATTGTAATTGTCGTGACCTATCTTTCGATAGTTCTGGGTGAACTGTTGCCGAAAAGAATAGGCTTGAATTCGTCGGACAGGGTGGCACGCCTTGTTGCACGTCCTATGAAAATACTGTCGCTTATTACAATGCCGGCTGTCTGGCTTTTGTCGAAATCCACGGCAGTGCTTGTCCGCGTATTTAATGTCGGACAGAATGGCGATAAGGTGACGGAAGAAGAAATTAAATCTGTAATACGTGAAGGCGCCAGTTCCGGAGAAGTCAAGGGTATGGAGCAGGATATAATGTTCCGTGCGCTTGTGATGGGTGACGAAAAGGTCTGTTCGATAATGACTCCGAGAACTGAACTTATATCGCTGGATCTCGGAATGGCTCCGTCGGAGGTAAAAGAAACTATCCGTCGGTCCACTCATAGCTGTTATCCTGTCTACAACGCTTCGCGCGATGATATAGCCGGTATAGTGCATCTTAAAGATCTTGTATTTGAAATTTGCGGAAGTGATTTCAGTCTGGAAAAAGTCATAAGCAAGGCTTGTTATATGCCGGAATCGATGCAGGTATATGACGCTCTTTCTTTCCTGCGGAAAAAGAATGTGCATTGCGGTCTGATATGTGACGAGTTCGGCGCTTTACAAGGCATGATTACACTTTGCGACATACTTGGCGGCCTTGTCGGTTCAGTGGAAGTCGGTACCGACGATCCTTTTATTCTGGAACGTCAGCAAGGCGACGGATGGACTGTCGACGGGCAGTGCCCCATCTATGATTTTATGACCTTTTTCGATCCGGACAGCCATTATCAGCCCGGCTCGTATTCCACTGTAGCCGGCCTTGTGCTCGAAACACTTAAATTTATTCCTCAGCCCGGTGATTTCATTCTTTATGGTGATCTGAGGATAGAAGTCGTGGAAATGGACGGTGCGAGAATCGACCGTTTGCTTGTGACACGGATTAACTAAAAATAAGGCGGACTGCTTTTGACCTTCGCCCCGAATTCACTATCTTTGCACTGCGAATGAAAAATCGCTGTGTTAAAGAATGATAACTCGCATAATCGACGAGAAATCCGTCAGACGGCTTAAAGAACTGATCGATGACTCTGAAAAAATACTTATAATAAGCCATACTGCGCCCGACGGCGATGCCATAGGATCGTCGTTGGCGGCCATGCATGTCCTTATGTCGATAGGCAAGGATGCGCGTGTGCTTGTGCCTGACCAGCCTCTTGCCAATCTACGCAATCTTCCGGGAGCGAAGGAGATAACCGATGCTTGCCGCTATCCGGATTTTGCCGCCAAGCTGTTCGACGAATCGGACCTGGTGCTGTGCCTCGATTTCAACGAGCCTAAGCGCGTCGACCGCGTCGCTCCGCTGCTGGAGAGCTGTAAGGCTCCCAAGGTGCTGATCGACCATCATCTGCATCCGTCGGATTTTGCCGAGGTGTCGATTTCGCATCCCGAGATGTCCTCGACATGCTATCTGCTTTTCCGGGTGCTCTGTCGATTGGAACTTTTCAATTTCATTGACAAGAATGCTGCCGAATGCCTTCTTGCCGGCATAATGACCGACACGGGCAACTTTTCCTATAATTGTTCGGATCCTGAACTTTATATAGTCGTGTCTGAACTGTTGAAAAAAGGTGCCGACCGCGACCGCCTCTATAGCCGTCTGTTCAACACATTCTCGGCAAATTGCCTGCGTTTGAATTCTTACGCCCTGCTTAATAAAATGGAGCTTTTTGAATCCAAGGGTGCGGCATTGATAACACTCTCCCGCGAGGAGCTTAACCGTTTCCACTATTCCAAGGGCGACACCGAAGGACTTGTGAACCGTCCGCTGTCGATTCCCGGCATACGTTACAGCGCTTTTCTGCGCGAGGAAAGCGATTTTGTGAAAGTGTCGATGCGCAGCGTCGGGGATTTTCCTGTCAATCTTCTTTGTTCGGAGCATTTCGGTGGCGGCGGACATCTTAACGCTGCCGGCGGCGAATTTGCCGGCACGCTCGATGAAGCAGCGGAGTTGTTCCGCAGTCTTGTCGACGAAAATTATTCAAAATATATTGCCAACAGCAACAATACAAAAGGAAAAAAATGAGCGTCAAATCAATCTTCATAACACTTGCGGTGCTGTCGGCTGCTGCTATTATGTCTGCCGGCCTTTCGTCGTGTAACGACGGAAAGACATACGCACAGCTCCTCAACGAGGAGAACCATTATGTCAATAATTTTCTCGCCGACCAACGGGTAATCGGGGAAGTGCCTGCCGACACTGTCTTTGAAACAGGACCGGATGCTCCTTACTATCGTCTTAACGAGGACGGTTCGCTGTATATGCAGGTTCTCAATCCCGGAACCAAAGGAAACAAAGTCAAGCCCGACGAGCTTATTTATTTCCGCTATACCCGCTGGAACCTTTCGGAGTATGCCGACGGAAAATTGCCGTTAGGTGAGGGTAACAATACCGCGCTCGGAGCGACATGGTTCCGTTACGGCAATTATCAACTTGCCAACACCTACAAGTGGGGCACAGGCATACAATACCCGCTTTCGCTTCTTCCTGTCGACTGCGAGGTGAACATAATCATAAAATCCACCGACGGGCCTACGGATGAAACTGCCGATGTGATACCGTACCTTTATAATATAACCTATCGTCGTCCCGAGCTTTGAATCCGTAGCAGGCAAGGGATATGCTTATTCATTTACTGACATGACACTTATCAAATCTATCTCAGGTATCCGCGGAACAATAGGCGGACAGCCCGGCGATGCGCTGTCGCCTCTCGACATTGTGAAGTTCACCGCCGCGTTCGCAACTTTCATCGACAATACCACCACTCTTACAGGCCGCACTATTGTCGTAGGCCGCGACGCACGCATATCCGGTAAAATGGTGCGCGACCTGGTAGTAGGCACGCTTGTGGGAATGGGCTTTGATGTGGTCGACATAGATCTTGCTTCCACTCCGACAACAGAGCTTGCCGTGACAGGCGAAAAAGCATGTGGAGGTCTTATTCTGACCGCATCGCACAACCCGCGCCAGTGGAATGCCCTCAAGCTTCTGAACGAACGTGGCGAATTTCTCAATGATGCCGAGGGAAAGGAAGTGCTGCGTATAGCGGCTGAAGGCAGTTACAGCTTCGCACCTGTCGAGCGCCTCGGAAAGGTGTATACCAACACGACATATAACCGGCGTCATATCGATGCAGTGCTCGCGTTGCCGCTTGTCGATACGGATGCGATCCGCCGTGCCGACTTCAAAGTGGCTGTCGATGCCGTGAATTCCGTCGGCGGTGTCGTGATTCCCGAGCTTCTGCGTGCGCTTGGCGTGAAGGATGAAAATATCATAGAACTCAATTGCGAGCCGACAGGACGCTTTGCCCATAATCCCGAACCTATACCCGAAAACCTTACTCAGATTTCTGATGTGGTGCGCCGTAGCGGTGCCGATCTGGGCATAGTCGTCGATCCCGATGTCGACCGTCTTGCACTGGTCAAGGAGAACGGGGAGATGTTCGGAGAGGAATATACTCTTGTTGCCGTATCAGACTATGTTCTTAGCCATACTCCCGGTGCTACGGTCAGCAACCTAAGCTCGTCGCGCGCCTTGCGCGATGTCACCCGCGCACATGGCTGCACCTATACCGCGGCAGCTGTCGGGGAAGTGAATGTGACTACCGAGATGAAGCGTACTTCCGCTGTCATAGGCGGCGAAGGCAACGGCGGAGTCATATATCCCGAATTGCATTACGGCCGTGATGCCCTTGTCGGTGTCGCTCTCTTCCTGACATTGCTGGCCAAACATGGCGGCAAGGTTTCGGAGTTGCGTGAAACATATCCTCCTTATTCAATATATAAGACTAAAATCGAACTTTCTCCGGCTCTTGACGTCGATGCGCTTCTCAAGGCCGTCAAGGAGCGTTTTGCAGGAGAGGAAGTGACAGATATCGACGGTGTTAAGATCGATTTCGCCGATTCATGGGTGCATCTGCGCAAGTCAAACACCGAACCTATCGTGCGCATCTATGCCGAGGCGCACAGCATGGAAGAGGCCGAGGCAAAAGCCGGAGAGATAAAGGCTATAATATCAGAGATGTTAGCTTGAGCTTTTTGAATGAAGCTTATAGCTGAAAGCAGTACTACGCGTACGGAGTGGGCATTGGTCGACGGTTGCGATATCGTCGAACATGCCTTCACTTCGGGGCTGAATCCTTTTTTTCAGACGCGCCGCGAGATATCCCACAGCATACGGCTTGAATTGCCGGAAGCCTTTTTCCGCCGTCGTTGGGAGCATCTGTACTTTTATGGAGCCGGATGCGCGACCAAAGAGAAGAACAAAATAATGGAATCGTCGCTGGTGGCACAGTTCCGTACACCGGTGACGGTGCAAAGCGACCTTCTCGGTGCGGCACGAGGTTTGCTTGTGCGCCGTTCCGGGCTGGCATGTATACTTGGCACAGGCTCGAATTCCTGTTATTATGACGGATTCGGAATCGTTAAGACCGTGAAACCGCTCGGATTCCTGCTCGGCGACGAAGGTTCCGGAGCTTACATAGGCAAGCATTTTGTGGCCGACATGCTCAAGGGGCTTGCTCCGGAGGATCTTACCAAGGCTTTTTTCGAGCGTTTCATGACCACGCCGGACGAACTTCAGGCAGATATATATTCCGACAGTATGCCGAGCCGCGCATTGTCGCGATATTCGGCTTTTCTGGTCGATTATGTCGATAATGCGTATGTCTACAGGCTTGTGTACGACGCTTTCATGCGCTTTTTCGAACGTAATATCATAGCTTATGATTATGAGGAGAATCCGTTGAGTTTTGTGGGTTCTACCGGTATGCTTTTCAAAAAGATACTATTGCGTGCAGCCTCCGATTTCGGGGTGGATGTGGCGAAAGTGGTTCGTTTTTCTATGCCCGGGCTTATCGAGTATCATGCAGCGGAGCAATAGAAGAATAATTGTAAAAAATATTAATTCGACCGCCGTAGTGTCACAACTGCGGCGGTTTTTTTCATTAGGGGTTCGTTCGAGCTTAGCCTCGGAGTTTTCGGTTGAATGCCTTTGGCTATAGCCAGGCGAATATGACGCTCCTCGGAACCGGACAGGTTTATGCGTAATGGACTGTTATCGATGGGGCTATTTCAGCAATTTCCTGTCATTGTCGCCGCTTTCAAGTACGCTCATCTGATGAATGGCGATTTGATTAAGCTTGATTAGACGCTCCTGCTGTGGCATCCCTTGTTCTATAAACACCGCATTGAGATTCTCCATATTGGAGAGGCATATAAGTTCGTTGATAGAGGCGTAATCCCGGATATTGCCTTTGAGGTCTGGATTGGCTTCATGCCATTGTTTTGCGGTCATGCCGAACATGGCGACATTCAGCACATCAGCTTCACTGGCATAGATGATACTTGCCTGAGCCTTGGTAATCTCGGCTGGTATGAGATTGTGCTTAATAGCGTCTGTGTGGATTCGATAGTTTATTTTTGACAACTCACGTTTGGCAGACCAGCCAAGTTGCATCTGTTCCTCCGATTTAAGCCTCTGATATTCCTTGACGAGAAGCAACTGGAATTTAGGCGCAATCCACATGCCAAAATGATATGCAATATCGCGATGGGCATAAGTGCCGCCATATCTTCCTGCTTTTGAACGTATACCTATGGCATTAGTCCTTTCTATCCAAGTTTTCACTGAAAGAACAAAATTGTTGCTACCGGCAGCATTTTTAATTGTACCGAATTCGGTACAATTAAAATTTGGATTATATAACATTTCCCATTCTCCAAGATACTCCAATGTGCTTTTAAGGCTTAGCCAACGAAAGATGATATGCTCCTGCATCTGACTCCGAGCCATATCGGTCAGACTGATGTAATCTTCTTCATTGTACTGAACAATGGAGATGTCGGTGTTGAGAACGGTTATTTTTGCCATAAATATGTTTCGATATTTGTCCGATTTGACTAAAAGCTCTACTTTTGCAGTGTTGATTCCCGGTAGCCCCTGACTCGTCAAGCTATCGGTTTTAGTTTTTATAAGCGCAAATATAATCATTTCAGCAGGATTGGTCAACAGCGAGAAAAAGGACATCGGGTATCCCTCCCGATGTCCAATCACGCCAAAATGTAACCGCAACGCGCTTTGCTCCGCAAAGAAACAAAAACACGATTACGTTGAATCGTATCGCAAGGTTAACTTTTTTCCATGCCCGGGCTTATCGAATATCATGCAGCGGAGCAATAGAAGGATAATTGTAAAAAAATGCTAATTCAACCGCCGTAGTGTCACAACTGCGGCGGTTTTTCGTCTACTCTACAGAACGCCCTGATAACAGCATTAGAAAAATGGATACTGAAGAATTCAAGACATTCCTTGCTCCGCTCTACAGCCGGATGTATGCCGTGGCGCTTGCGGTTCTCGGTAATCATGATGATGCCGCCGATGCGGTTCAGGATGCCGTTATGCGTCTGTTTGAGATGCGTCGACGTCTGGGCGAAGGCGGCCAGGTGGCGCACCCGGAATCGTTCGCCATATTCGTGGTGCGGAACTATGCTATTGATCGTCTGCGTGAATTGTCGCGGCACCGTATGCGATCTCTGGATGATAGCGGCGAGATTGCTGTCGACGGTGATAACTCCGATGCCGCCGACGATTTCGAACGGGTGCGGACGATGATGGATTCGTTGACAGTCAATCAGCGCAAAGTTCTGGAGATGACGGCAATCGGAGGCATGGATGCACGGGAAGTGGCCGGAGAACTGAATCTGACGGAGAATAATGTCAGGCAACTGTTAAGCCGTGCGCGCAAGCAGCTCCGTCGACTTTTTGATAAAAACTAAAACAATCGCTACTATGGACGAAATAAAGTTTTTACTTGAGAAATATTATCGCGGCGAAACAAATGTCGCCGAAGAGAAACACCTTGCCGATCTGCTTGTTGTGGCCGATATGAACGCTTTTGAGCCGGAATTGCAGGCCGACGCACGGGCATTTCTCGCTCTCGACGCTTATGCTGGAGCCGAAATATCGGCTGTAGCCATGCGGGCCGAGTGCGGCATCGATGCACGGGTGGCACACGACAAGCGTCGCCGGCGTTTCCGCATGATGGCTGCCGCGGCATCGGTGGCGGTTTTTATTGTGGCGGGAGCCGTACTTTTCTTCAATCCGGAAGAACAGGGCAGGGCGAATGCTTATGATTTCGCGGCTCTTAAAGCACAGCTCGATGCCGAACGCGAACGCTGTCCGGAATGCACTTATATAGAGGTCGAGGATTCGACCAGCGCAGCAGCCATATCAAGCCGGGTTCTCGGCTTGCTTGCAAACAAGCTTGAGCATTCGGCAGGGGTTGTGGCATATTCAGAACAAGTCGGGAAACAGACTATTTATAAAACTTTAAATACATTGAAAAGATGAAACGACTGATATTTGTTTTTGTGACGGCTTTAACTGCCATGTTTGCCGTAACTTCATGCGACGCTCAGATTAAGATGCTTAAAAAGGCGGCCGAGGTCGACGGTGTTACATCGGTTTATGTTTCCAAAGCCATGCTTGCCATGGCCGGCGGTATCGAAGGAATCGACGGATTGGATGATGTCAAGCCGTTCATAAAAAAGCTCGATGCTGTGGAAATTGTGGTTGCCGAGAGCGGTGGCGCCCGTGAAAAAGTGCGTGCTGAATGTATGAAGCTGGTGAAAAAAGCGGATATAGAACTGCTTACGGAAATCAATGATAAGGACGACCGGGTGGCAATTTATAGCAGGCAGGCTGAGGTTGGCGCCAAAGATCCGGACGAAATGACTTATGACGGGCTTTTTATGTTTGTCGACGACAGCGATGACTATGTTGCAATCTATATCGACGGCAAAATAGATGTGAAAGGTCTGGTGGAAACTTTTCAAAAGAAATAAACGCCAGAATCCGGTATATGCAGATGTGGAATCCGTGGCATGGCTGCCGCAAGATAAGCGAAGGATGCAGGCATTGTTATGTCTACAGGCAGGATGCCGCTTTCGGCGCGGCCATAGCTACTACGGAAGTGCGCAGGACTGCATCGTTCGACTTGCCTTTGAAGCGCTCCCGCAAGGGACAATGGAAATATCCGGCGGGAAGCGTTTTCGGTCTGTGTTTCACATCCGACTTTCTGATTGAGGAAGCCGATGCCTGGCGTGACGAAATCTGGCATATAATAAGAACGAGAAGCGACTGTTCGTTCGTGTTTTTCACCAAGCGTATCGACCGTCTGGCGCATTGTCTGCCTGCCGACTGGGGCGACGGCTACGACAACGTCGCAGTAGGCTGTACGGCCGAGAACCAGGAGCGTGCAGACTACAGGTTGCCGATATTCCTTAGTCTGCCGCTGAAACACCGGCTGATAATAGTCGCGCCTATGATAGAACGGCTCGATCTTATGCCTTATCTCGCCGATGCGTCGTTGGTCGAGGAAGTATCGGTCGGCGGCGAGTCCGGGAAATATGCGCGTTTGCTCGAGTTCGACTGGGTGAAAGATCTGCACACACAATGTGTGCGTAGCGGAGTGCGCTTCACCTTCCATCAGACAGGTTTTTTTTTGCGCAAGGACGGGCGTGTCTATAATATCCCCCGCATGTACCAGCATTCACAGGCCAAAAAGGCCGGCCTTAATACATGAAATTTTGCGGAGAATACGGGGGATGTGCTGCGTCGACTTTCATTTCTTTGTTATATCTTTGCAGAATAAGAAACATGATGATGGAAGAATATCTTATCGATTATAAAAATGTGGAGATATGCCGTGCCGAGCATGTGGTGTTGAAAAATGTCACATTCAGCCTGCGTGCCGGAGAATTCGTTTATCTGCTCGGGAAGGTCGGGAGCGGCAAGACTTCGTTGCTTAAGTCGTTTTATGCAGAGGTTCCCGTGGCTTCAGGTGATGCCCGCATATTCGATTATGATCTTACGGCTATCCGGAGGCGTGAGGTGCCTTTTCTGCGCCGTCAACTGGGCATTGTCTTTCAGGATTTTCAGCTGTTGACCGACCGCACGGCGTATGCCAATCTTGAATTTGTACTGGAAGCTACCGGCTGGCGCGACAAGGAAGCGCGCGAAGAGCGTATCGACGCTGTGTTGCGCCAGGTCGGGATGGTCAACAAGGCCTACAAGATGCCTCATGAACTATCCGGCGGCGAGCAGCAGCGCATTGTCACAGCCCGTGCTTTGCTCAATAACCCCGGAATAATACTTGCCGACGAACCTACGGGCAACCTTGATCCTGCCACGGGCGAAATGATAATGAGCCATCTGTACGATATCGCCCGCCGCGGGACTGCTGTTGTTGTCGCTACCCATAATCTATCCTTGCTCGACGCTTTCCCGGGTCGTGTGCTGCGATGTGCCGACAAGCATCTTGTCGAAGAAAGAAGATAATATATATAATAGGTATATAAATCAGGCGGGGTCATGCTGTCGACTGCATGACCCCGCCTGATTATTTTGAAAAGCTTTCCGGCTTATTTCTTGTTGCGGTTGCCGTAGCGGCTCATGAACTTGTCGACGCGACCTGCGGTGTCGACGAGTTTCTGCTTGCCTGTGAAGAACGGGTGCGAGGAGCTGGTGATTTCAAGCTTCACCAAAGGATAGGTCACACCGTCGATATCGATGGTTTCGCGGGTTGCGATAGTCGAACGGGTGATGAATGTTTCATCGTTCGACATGTCTTTGAAGACAACTTCGCGATAGTTGGAGGGATGGATGTCCTTTTTCATTGTTATTTAACTCTTTAATACGTATTAATCTTGCTATTTGACGATGCGCTGGTAAGGCGCGTTTTCGTAATGGCCTGCAAATTTACGAAAAAAAGTGCTACCGGGCAAATAAAAAATCGCGACATTAGTCTAAAATCCCAACTGTTGGCCTAAAGGTCGATGAAATGACTGTTTTTTTTGGTGCGAGGGAGGAAAAAACTTAAATTTGTCGCTTGTTAGAGTTTGTAAACCGAAAAATTATCATTATCCAATTCATAAATTAAATCAGAAATTATGAAGAAAACAACCCTGACCGGCGTGATGTCGTTGTCGGCGCTTGTGCTTCTGAGCAGTTGTGGCGAGGATTTGCCCAATGGCGGCGGCACCGGCACCGGACTGCTTGCACCAGTCGTTAATCTCGATACTGAGGTTATGGCATCGTCGCGCGCAACGGACGAATCCGCATCGCGTGCGGCTGATGAAATCAGTGTCGACGACCTGCGCATCAAGGTGGCTTCGGCCGACGATGACGGCGCATCATTCAGCCAGACATGGAACAGCCTCGCGGAATTTCCGCTCGACCAGAAATTTAAAGTCGGAACTTACAATGTGACTGCTTTCTACGGCGATCCTGCCGTGGAAGGTTTTGAAATGCCGGCCTATTCAGGCACACAACGGGTGACTGTGGCCGAGAACCAGACATCGGAAGTGTCGATCGAAGCACGTCTTGTCAATGCCATGATAAGCGTGGAGTACACCGACGCTTTCCAGAATTACATGAGCAACTGGAGTGCTTCGGTAGCAGGCGGCGATGCCTCGAATCCCGTTGCATTCGCAACCACGGAAACACGTCCGGCATATATACAGGCCGGCCCTGCGAAGGTTTACGTAAGCTTTACAAAGCCGAACGGCGTAAGCGCCACTCTGGAGGTCGCCTCGATTGAAGCCAAAGCGTGCCATCACTACCATGTGGGCGTCGATGTGAACGGTGGCGGAGCCGGTTCGGAAACTCTTGAAATTACATTCGATGCCGACGTCGACCGTGAAGAAACTGTCAACATCCCTCTCGACGACGACATCCTCAATGCTCCCGCGCCCGAACTTTCGGCCGACGGATTCGTGCCCGGCGAGTCTGTCAGCTTTGCCGAAGGCATGGTGGCCGACGGCGCCGACCTGAAGATGAATATCATAGCCCGTGGTGGAATCGCTTCGGTGACGATGACTACCGCATCGGCATCATTGCTTTCGAAGGGCTGGCCTGCAAGCATAGATCTTGCCGCCGCATCTTCGTCGCAGCAGGGCACGTTGACAGAACTCGGACTCGGCGTACTCGGCCTGTGGAAGAACCTCGGCGAGATGGCTGTGATCGATTTCAGCCGCGTGCTTCCCAATATCGCATATATGGCCGGAACCGACAACAAGACCGAATTCTCCATCGTGGTCACCGACCGTCTGCGCAAGGTCAGCGAGCCTCTGACGCTCAGCGTCGTCCTTGAACCCGTCGTCCTGACGCTTGCCGAAGGTCGGGGCACATTCAATCCCGGCGACGACTACACGCTGACTCTGACCTATAACGGCACTGATGTCGAAAATAACCTTAAGGTGCAGTATCGCAACAACCGAGGCACATGGACCAATGCCACCATACGCAGCATAAGTCCCGCTTCGCGCGAGGCTACATTGTATGATGTCACAATCGCGACTCCCGAAATCGACGCCGACCTTATCCTGCGTGCGCTCTGCGGCAGTGTCACAAGCGATGAGCTGACAGTCAAGCAGGCTCCTTTTAATGTCAGCGTAGCCCGCGAGGCAGACGTTTTCGCAACCCGTGCAACTCTTACCGTCAGCGGACAGGAAGAAAGCGGTGCCGCCCTGGCATCGCGTGCGACATTGTACATGGCTGAAGGCGACGGGGATTACGCAGCCTGTCAGTTCACCGACAATGGCGACGGCACTATAGCCGTCGCAGGCCTTACCCCCGCCACCGCATACCGCGCCCGCATCGAAGTCGACGGCCGCCGCTGTGCTCCTGCCACATTCACGACTGAAACCGCTCTCGGCGTTCCCAACGGCGACTTCGAGGAGTTGGTACAGACTATTAATGTAAGCAATATGCAATCCGGAGGTTTGTACACTCGTGTTGTGTTGTTTGGAGGTGATATGCAGAACCATTCGAGCTTTATCGTAAGCGAACCGCGCGGATGGGCTTCGACGAACGGACTGACATGTAATCTTTCGTCATCGAATCAGAACACATGGTTTGTCACACCGTCTGTATTCAACAGCACTCTGTTCTGGCAGAATGTTGTGGATACCCAGGGTGGTATGGGCGGCCAGAAAGCCACTCCCTCCAATTATCAGGGCCATTCGGCAGCATCAGGCGAAGTCGCCATGCTTCTGCGCAATGTGGCGTGGGATCCTGCCGGAACCAATCCCGACCGTGACAAAAAAACAGCGGGTCCCGATAATTATTACAGCCGCAATACTCCGTCATCCATAGCCCGGACAACGGCCGGCCGCATGTATCTGGCCACTTTTGCCGAGGCGGACAACAAAGGTAGCCATACCGAGGGCGTGGCATTCACCTCGCGTCCGTCGGCCTTGGCCGGACAGTACAAATATGTGCGCGACGGCAATGACGGCTCGGAAATGGCTACGGTCAATGTCGAGATTCTGGCCGGACAGACTGTGATAGCTTCCGGTGCAGCCGCGCTTGATGCCGCCGGCGACTATACGGCTTTCAATGTGCCGCTGACATATACCCGCTCCGACCTCAAGGCCACAGGCCTGCGTGTGGCGCTATGCTCTTCGAACCGCGCCGAGGCCGATATAAAGACCACAAAGTACGCCCAGCTTCACCGCCAGGAAGCCAATGGTGCGGTGCTGACGGTCGACAACCTCACCTTTAATTACTAAGCCAACGTTTCATGACAATGAAAAAGTCAATAACATATCTTGCGGCGCTTGCATTGACATTCGGTGCCGTATCCTGCGACGAATCCTGGAATCCACCGACAAGCGATCAGGGTGAACTGTCGCTCAATTCGCTTGGCATCGAGGTTTCCGACGCCGAGAATATAGTGCGTTCGCGCGCCGATGTCCCCTCGACCGATAATTTCCTGGTTGAGATTTACGATGCACAGGGCGCTCTTGCCGGTAACTGGACGTACAAATCCATGCCGGAAGTAGTGACTCTCGGTGTAGGCACAGGTTATCGCGTCGATGTGAAATCGCATGCCATTGCCAAGGCGGAATGGGAAAAACCTTATTATGCCGGTTCCGCGACATTCGATATAGAAAAATCCAAGATCACATCGATAGGAGTCGTGACATGCCGTTTCAGCTCTCTGCGTGTCAGCGTGATTTTCACCGACCGTCTGCGCGCCCTTCTTGGCGACGACGTAGAAGTAACGGCAGTCCTCAACGAAGACCAGACCGACGGACGGCTTGTGTTCACTCCCGCTGAGACCCGTTCGGCCTACTTCGATGTGGCGGAAGGCGAGTCTTCGCTTGCCTTGAATTTCCATGGCACCGTCAACGGCTACGTGGAAAACTTCTCGCGTGTCTACACCGACATCGCTGCCGGACAGCACCGGCAGGTGACTTTCGACGTGCGCGAGAACGGTTCCGATATTCCAGAGGAAAGCGGTGGCCTGAATCCGACAGAAGGAATATATGTGACCACCGACGTAACCGATGAATATGTCGGAGGCAATGCCGGTGTCGAGGAGGATGTTATGGATCCGTCCGACCGCCCCGGAAAAGAAGATCCAATCGATCCTCCGGGTCCCGGGCCTGAAGAACCTGATAAAGATAAACCCGATTTCACCAGCGACTATCTTGACCTGAAAGGTGTGAATATGCTGAGTGAGTTCGGCGAAGGCAAGAAGCCCGCATCGCTCAAGATCTTGGCACCGAAAGGAGTCAAAACACTGCATGTGTTTATCGATTCCGCCACTCTCGACGACGATATGCTCGGTGGCGTAGGCCTTGCGACAAAATTCTATCTTGACAGCGGAAAGGCCGACAATGCAGACGCTACAGATCTCAGCGGCGCTCTTTCGGGCATGGGATTCCCTGTCGGCGATAAAGTTGTAGATCAGACCGAGATTCCGTTCGATATCACCGGATTTATGGAAATTCTCGGTATCGTAGGTGCGGGTGAACTTCATAAATTCATCATCACTGTGACCGACAACGACGGTAACGTTGAAACAGCAACCCTTCAACTCCAAGCATAAAGCGCAATGAAAACCAATAAAATATTACTGGCAACAGCCATTGCGGCCTCGGTAATGGCCGGCAGTTGCTCGGAGGAGCGCTTTGCTCCCGAGGGTGAGGGCCGTCTGATGCTTACGGCCGCTATCAACACCGAGGTGCGCGATGCTTCGCGTGCCGATGCCGAAACCGAAGAACTCGGTGAAAGCTGCATGATATGGATTTCTAACGAAAAAGGTCTTGTACGCCGTTATATAGGCATAAACAATCTGCCTGCCGACGGTATCAAGCTGCTCAACGGCCGCTATACCGTCGAGGCATGGGCCGGCGACAGCGTGACGGCTTCTTTTGAAAGCCGCTGGTTCAAAGGCCGCGAGTCTTTTGAAATCACGGCAGGTTCGATGGAACGCAAGACCGTAGTCTGCAAAATCGCCAATGTCGTGGCGCGTGTGAACTACAATGCAATCGTCGACGAAGTCCTTGCCGACTACACCATGACCATAGCCAACAGCCGCGGACAGCTCGTATATACGGGCCGTACCGATGCCGACGGCTACTTCATGATGCCCACCGGCGACAACAAACTGACATGGACTCTGTCCGGCAAAAAAGCCGCCGACGGTTCGGAGTTTACAAAGTCCGGCGAGATACTTGACGTACAGCCCGCCACGCGCTACACCTTGAATGTCACCTATACGAATGACAACACCGAGGTCGGAGGCGCATACTTCGACATTGAAGTGGATACCGAGGAGATTCTGGTTGAGGACGTGGTGGAAATCACGACTGCACCGGAGATTCAAGGCTATAACTTCGATATCACGCGTCCTGTCGTGGGCGAGGAAGGCTCTATCGGCCGTCGTTCAGTATTCGTGGTCGGCGCCACTGCGCTGAAATCGGTAACCCTTGATTGCGAAGCCTTCCCCGAACTGCTCGGCATCGACGGAAACGATTTCGACCTGCTCGACGGAATAGATCCGGCGGTGCTCGAAACAATAAACAATGGCGGCATCACGACCGCATTCTTCCCCACTTCCGACGGAGCGACCGACCGTATGCTGAAAATCAACTTTGAGGAAAACTTCACCTCGAAGCTGAAAAACGGCGACTATACGGTAGGAATCGCAGCCACCGACTCCAAAGGAAAGACGTCGCGGGCCACGCTGACATTCAGCGTCACCGATGCCAAGACCCAGAACGAACCTGTCAATGACCTTGAAACATACGCTAACCGTACAGTGCTCCGAGGCTCGGTTGTCAAGGACGGTGTTGAAAGTGTAGGTTTCAACTATCGCCGTTCGGGAGCATCGGAATGGATCTATGTCGAGGCTACCGTCGTTTCGCGTGCTTTGGCTGTAGGCACTGTGTTTACAGCTGAAATCGAAGGACTGGAGCCTGCCACGAACTATGAGTACACGACCGTTGCCGACGGTGTGCCCTCCGCAGCCGTATCGACATTCCGCACCGAGCCTGCACCGCAGCTGCCGAATGCCTCGTTCGAGGATTGGGTGGAAGCTACCCCGACGCTGATCTGTGCGAATGAATCCTCCATGTTCTGGGATTCGGGCAACCATGGTTCCGCGACAATGAAAATAAACATCACCACTCCTACGACCGCCTTTGTTCATTCCGGAGCACGTGCCGCCAAGCTTGAGAGTGCATACCCCTCGATGTTCGGTATCGGCAAATTCGCTGCCGGCAATGCTTTCGTAGGCAAGTACCTTGCGACTGACGGAACAGACGGTATACTTGGTTTTGGCCGTCCGTTCGAAGGCCGTCCTACCGCGATGAAAGTGTATGTGCGTTACGAACCTGTGGAAATCAACCGTAAGGGTTCCGACCTGCCTGACTTTGTCAAGACTTCAGGATTGGACGAAGGCATGATCTATATAGCGCTTCTTGACGACAGCAAGAAAGAGGTTTCATACAAGGGTCAAAGCTGGCAATATCCCATCGTGATACAGACAAAGAGCCGCCAGCTTTTCGACAATAAAGCCGGGAATGTCATCGCTTATGGCGAGCGCGTGTTCACTGAACGTACTGCCGGCGACGGCTTCGAGGAGGTGATAATTCCTATCGAGTACCGCCGTACCGACATCAAGCCTTCGAATATCGCCGTCGTATGTTCCGGCAGCCGTTATGGCGACTACTTCACGGGTGGCGAAGGCACCGTGATGTATATCGACGACGTGGAACTGATCTATTGATATAGGTATATCTTTCCAAATAAAACCGGGGACCGCGATTCAGTTCGCGGTTCCCGATTTTATTTAGCGGTGATACCTGCTGTTTACGTCGGTTAAAAAAGGCCGGAGTGTGGAAATATTGTCGGATCGCTTTCCGGTGATATTAACTTTGTGGCATGAACTGCACATCGACCGAAATCTTGACTATACTGAAAAGCATTGCCGCCGGAGCGGCAGGAGTGATCTGGGCTTTTACGGCACCTATAGTGCCATACGCCGAATTGTGTACTTTTGTGGTGTTTCTCGATTATTTCAGCGCCAGACAGCTCGGGCGGCGTCTGCGGCGAAAAATGAGCGACGGGGGTGAAAAAGATGCCGTGGCGGCGGCTAGTTTTTCCTCGGCACGTTTCGGCCGGGTGATTTCCACGCTTGTGCGCGTCTATCTGGCTCTGGTGCTTGCGGCGGCCATACAGAATCTGGTGGTGGAAGGAATGGCGGGGATTCCTACCGGATTCAATTGTGTGAAGTTCGTTACAGGTGTCGTTTGTTTCCGGCAGCTGATGTCCGTGCTCGAAAACGAATCGACGTGCAGCGACGCCGCATGGGCACGCCGTGCGCGCCGTTATCTTATCGACAAAAGCGCAAGGTATCTCGGATTGGATGACAATGACTGAATTTTATTGTCATAATAAAACGTGGAAATTGAAAATTCGCAACTGATTGCCGAAAAGTTTGCAAATTTGTTTATAAGTTGTATATTTGTTGGCGTAATTCCTAATTTAATGTTTAATATGAAAAAAATCTTTACCATTTTGCTGTCGCTTCTTGTTTCAGCCCTTGTGTTCATTGTGGCGGCACAGTCAGGATCCGTACTGCGTGTCGATATCGACGATCCCGCACGGGTCAGTGTAACTGTCGGCGATGAAGAGCAGACGAATCTTGTCGCAGGGCTTAATGAAATTCCTGTCGACTTTTCGCAGCCTCCGGTGCGTGTCCTGATTTCGGCTCGTCCAGGTGCTATGCTTGTAAAAGTATTGGAAACCAACGGCGACTATAGCAGCGAGATGCCTATACATGCCGAAAACGGGCTTCAGTTCTGCAATATCAGCCTGTACAGCGATTATGGCGATACTTATAAAGTTACATCAGCTCCTGCCGACGACCGCCGGAGCGCGGAAGCAACGTTCACAGTCGACGATCCCGGGCGATTTACCGCCGTATTTGTCGAAACCGACCGTATCATAGAGCTTCAGGCCGGAATCACCCCTGTCAGCTTCGATCCTGAAGTAGAGAAGACAGTGAAGGTGACCGCTATCGGTAAAGATCTCTACCGTGTGACTGTCGGAGATCAGGTGTTCCAGTCGAATTACAGTTACACCTTCGATGTGGCCGACGGCACTCAGGTCAATATCGAAGCGAATTTCCCGGATATCGATGTGCCTGTAAATCTTGTTGTCGAAGGCCAGGGGGCTGCCGATTTCATTCGTGCGGTCGACGTCGACGGACGTCCGGCTACCGGTTTTCTTGACGAGGGATTCAAGGTCAAGGCCGGCTCCGAGCTGACTTTATACTGCCGTACTGATGAATACCAGGTGCTTGCGGCGTCGTTCAACAGTTATACCATAACTCTTTCGGCAACTACTACATTCCTGATCACAGAGCCTACCGAGATCTATGCCATGGTGCAGAAGTATGCGTCCTTTGAAATGACGGTGCGTATCGATGATCCTTCGCGCATAACTCTGTATCGCGGATATCATTATAATAACGATGTAATAGAGCTTGTAGCCGGCGATAATACGGTTGAGGTGCGTCGCGATACCCCCATTCTTACTGTCAAACCGGCCGACGGTGCATATCTTTCCTCTGTCGAGGTGGTAAATCCGACTACTACTTACCGCTATCCGGCAGATGAGCTGAAAACGCAATATCTTATGGTCGGCTCGCTTGCTGCCGATGACCTGCTTGATATAAAGACCGGCGATATAGTCCGCGACAGCCATGCCGCTATCTTTATCAGCGATCTTGCCGCCGATGCAGGTTTCTTTAAGTTGCTTCGTGCGAATTCCACCCCGGTCGACGGTCTTGCCGACGGTTATAATCTCTTTGATTTCTATGAAGGCGACAATCCGTTCAGGATCGAGACCGGCGGAGCATCTTCACGATTTATTTATATCGACGGGGAAGAAATAGAGCCGGAATATCCCGGTGCTACGACATACTCGTTCAGCCTTGATGCCGGATCTGTCGTGAAAGTTTATTTCAACAGCCGTCCGACCGATGGCACAGTCATCTTTGATGTTGATCCTGAAATAAGCGGCGAGATTTCCGTCACTCATGACCATGTAGCTTCTGTCGCTGATTTCTCGGCTCCTGTCGAAGCTTTTGTCGGAACACAGTTCTGTGTGGAGTCGAAAAATGGCAGTGCGCTGATTGTCAATGTCGACGGCGAAGATGTTACGGCTGTCGACGGAAAGTACACATTCACTACCGAAGTGGCTGAAACCCGTGTTGCTGTCAGCAAGGATCGTAGCGGAATAGTTTCGCTTGAGAGTGTTTCGGATGAAGGTCCTGTACGCAATCTTCAGGGAATCGTGCTTGCTGAGAAAGCGACACCCGAAGTCCTCGCCAAGCTTCCTGCGGGCATCTATATTGTAGGCAACCGTAAGATAGCTGTGAAATAAGGCGATCCGGAATGGAGTTTTTATTCGATGAGATAATCCGCACGGCGGCTCCCGGCTATGAACTCATAGCCGTGGAAGCCGCCGTGACGAATTTCCCGACTCAGGATGCCCTGTGGCATGAAATTGAACTTGCCGCATCTGAAATCCGTCGGACCTATGCCATGGAGCAGATAAGACATCGTCCGGCCATAGCGGCGACAAGGGATGTTTACAAGGCTCTCGGCAAAGAACCGAACCGTTATCGTCCGTCGGCAGAAGCATTGTGCCGACGGATAGTGAAGGGTCTTGAATTATATCGTTCGACTGCTTTGGTCGACCTTGTCAATCTGCTTTCGCTGCGCTCGGGCCACTCGATAGGCGCTTTCGATGCCGACTCCATCAAGGGAGATGTATTGACGCTTGGTGCCGGCCGCGACGGTGAACCGTATGCGGCGATAGGACGTGGCGAACTGAACATCGCGGGATTGCCTGTGTGGCGCGACTCCATAGGCGGTATCGGAACTCCGACGAGCGATAACGAACGGACCAAGATATCGTCGGATACGCGGCGCCTGCTGATGACGGTAAATATCTATGGGCAGGGAGATATGCCTGATGGTGATTTTGAACAGTTGCTTCGTCGTCTGCTTGCCGGATATGCCTCTGCCACTGAAATTTCAATCAGGAAACTGCATATAAAATGAAAGTACTCCATATAGCTTCGGCGGCGTCGCCCGACAGCCGTCATATTGCCACTGCTGTCGAAGCACTCAGGCGAGGTGCCGTAATAATCTATCCTACCGATACGCTTTATGCTTTCGGATGCGATGCCCTCAATGCCAGAGCCGTTGAGGCTCTGTGCCGTATAAAAGGGATTAATCCCGAGAAAAACACGCTTTCCATAGTATGCTGCGACATATCGCAGGCTTCGGAGTATGCGCGCATCGACAACCGGGCTTTCAGGATTCTTAAAGATTCGTTGCCCGGACCTTATACTTATATTCTGCCTGCGGCCACTTCCTTGCCTAAGCCTTTCCGAGGACGTAGATGTGTGGGAGTCCGTGTGCCTGATTGCAACGTATCCCGGGAGCTGGCGCGTGAACTCGGCAATCCGCTCATGACATCATCGGTTCTTCCTCCGGCCGAGGACCCGGAACTTGTAGCCGATGCCTCGGCTTTGGCTCTCGCTTATGGACATGTACGGGGAATTGAACTGACTCTCGATGGCGGCGAAGGCTCTTTGCGTCCGTCGACGGTCATAGATCTTGTCGACAGCTCCGCGCCTGTTGTCGTCAGGGAATAGTAAACCTTAAACATGGAACCGCTATGCCGGATCTATCAGTTCATAGATCTGACGGGTGTCTTCGGCGCCAAGGCGGTAGTAGCCTCCTATGATCTCGCCCTTGTTCCTGTGAAGGTTGCTTACAAGAGCGGCTATGTCGGGTTCGTCGATACCGAGTCCTTTGAATGAAAGCGGCAGGCGGAGCACTGCCGAAAAGAATGCTCTGAGCGATGCTACAGCTTCGATTGCCGCCGTACGGTCGTCCTTGGCTTCGACTCCGAACACGCGGCGTCCGAGCTGGGCCACTTTCGACGGTTTGTGGTGGGCCATGAATGCCATCCATGCGGGAATCACGGCGGCCAGACCTGCGCCGTGTGCCACGTTAGGATACATGGCGCTGATTTCATGTTCCATGTAGTGCGATACCCAGTCTTCGCGTCGGCCGCAGCCTATCAGGCCGTTGTGAGCCAGTGTGCCGGCCCATTCGATATTGGCACGCGACTGGTAGTCTGTCGGCTCGGCAAGTGCTTTGGGCGCTTCGGTAATGAGTGCGAGCAGGAGTCCTTCGCACAGACGGTCGCCGACCTCGACCCGCGGAGTGGTGCTGAAGTAGCGTTCCATGATGTGCGACATCATGTCGACGATTCCTATGGCTGTCTGACGGGCTGACAGGGTGAAGGTCATCTCGGGATTCACTACAGCAAAACGCGGTTTTAGAATGCTGTCGGTGCGCAGGCTGAGTTTTACGTTGTCTTCGCTTCGTGTTATCACAGCGTTGCCGGAGCCTTCCGAGCCGGAGCCGGGAATGGTGAGCAACACTCCGACGGGCAATGCTTCTTTCACCTGGGCTTTGCCGGAGAAGAAATCCCAGAAGTCGCCGTCGTAGCCTGTCCCTGCGGCGATGGCTTTTGCTGTGTCTATGACAGAACCGCCGCCGACGGCGAGCACTCCGTCGACCTTTTTCGCTCTGGCGAGTTTTATGCCTTCGTAGACAAGGGTGTCGGTCGGATTGGGCTGTACGCCTCCGAGCGTAACCCATTCTATGCCGAGGGTATTGAGAGATGTTGTGATGCGGTCGAGCAGGCCGTTGTTCTTTACGTACTTCTGACCGTAGACAATCATGACTTTGGATGCTCCGGTCAGAAATGTCAGCATTCCGATTTTCTCTTCCGAACCACGTCCGAATTCATATAATGTAGGCGAATAGTAAGTGAAGTTTTCCATAAGAGATATGGCCGGTGTTTACGGCTGAAATAGTTGAAACTTGTTGAATCAGTTGAAATAATAACCCGCGAAGGCTTGCTTATGTTCGCGGCCTCCGCGGGTTATTTTATGTTGTGCCCGGCTTATTTACCGGCCGTCAGACCGGGATACTCTTTGGCATAGCGGAGCATCTGGGAGGGATAGTCCTCGCTGTAGTCGACGGTGACGTCGGTGATCTTTCCCGATGCGTCGCGCACGGCTGTGTAGACCGGATTGACAAAACCGCGGTACGGGGCGATGTCGAGTGTGGAATAGCGGTCGAGAACTTCGCGATGCAGTTCGGGATCGACCTTGACGCCGTATTTTTCCACCAGTGCCGCACCGGCGGCGTAGTCGCCGGTGGAGCGTATGCGCTGTATTTCGGCAAGCAGATCACCGAACAGACATCTCAGGGCTTCGTAGTCGTTTATCTTGACGAAAGTCTTGCCGTCGCGCTTGACAAGTTCGATCACATTCGCGTCGCGGCCGTGTTCGAGAACCCATTCGGCGATGATCTTGCGGTTGCGCATGTGTGCCTCTTCCACATCCTTGCCGGGTTCGATGCGCATGAGCTGCGTCATAAGACCGTTGAGGATGTATTTGTAGTACTCGGCTTTATAGGCGTCGGGGTTGTCGAGCAGGCCGATTTCAAGAAGTTTCGGGTCGGCGAGATAGTAAAGGGCGAAAAGGTCGGCACGGGTTTCCTCCAATGTTGAGCCGTGGGCTTTCAGTGCATCGGGATCGACGCCCGGGAGCAGACGGCCTGAACCGTGGCCGAGGCATTCGTGAAGGTCGGTGTGCAGATTGTCGGTGATGAAAAGATAATCGTCGAGCAACTTGCGTGTGTCTTCGTCGATTACGAATTCTTCGTTGAAACCGTTGCCGTGGCTTGCTTCGTCGTATGCTTGTGTGATATTCTCGATTGTCACTGATTTTGAGCCGTGGGCGGCGCGTATCCAGTTGGCGTTCGGCAGATTTATGCCTATGGGGGTGGCCGGATATGCGTCGCCGGCGAGAATGGCGGCTGTAATCACTTTTGCCGATACGCCTTTGACTTTTTCCTTGCGGAACTGCGGATCAACCGGCGAATTGTCCTCGAACCACTGTGCGTTGGCGCTGAGTACCTCGGTGCGTTCGCTGGCGGGAATATTCTTAAAGTTTACAATCGATTCCCATGAGCCTGTCATTCCCAGCGGGTCGCCGTAGCTTTCGATAAATCCGTTTATGAAGTCGACCTGGGATACGGTATCTTCGGCCCATCGTATGGAATAATCGTCGAAAGTGGCCAGATCGCCGCTGCGGTAGAAGTCGACAAGGCGTTCGATGATTTTGCGTTGTGCGTCGTTTTCGGCATAGTTGGCGGCGCTGTCGAGGTTCTCCACAATATGTGCGATGGCATCGGAATACAGACCTCCGAGGCGGTATTGGCGTTCTGTGATGTTGCCCTTTTCGTCGCGTTCGATACGGGTGTTCAGGCCGTAGGATATGGGGGTCGGGTCGTCGGCTTTTTTCAGTTTTGCGAAGTATGCCTCGACTTCGGCCTGTGTTATGCCGTCGGCATACATGTTGCAGGCCGATGTGGCCACAAGGTCTTCGCCCTCGGCCTGGTTTACGTTTTTGGCGTCGAGTGCCGGATTGAAGATTACTTCGAGGATTTCACCGGTAGAAGCCGGAGCGGAGCCTTCGGGCAGAGCAGCTATGCGGTTTTCAAGGAATTCGCGGCTGAAGGCGGGGACGAATTTGTCGTTCGAGTAGTGATGGTGTATGCCGTTGGCGAACCATACTTGTTTGACGTATGTTTCAAATGCTTTCCACTCGTCCGATTCGCGGTCGCCGTCATAGTTTGTATACACGGCTTCGAGCAGGCGGCGCAGGTCGAGATTATGCTTGTATTTTTGATCCCATAGAATATCACGACCCCACAGGGCGGCTTCCTGAAGGTAATATATAAGGGTTTTCTGCTTCAGATTCAGGCTGTCGAAGTCGGGAACCTTGTATCGAAGCACTTCGATGTCGGCAAAGCGGTCGACTGTGTAATCGAAATCGCTCTCTGGAGTCTGCTCTTTGGCTCCTGTGCACGATGCGGCAAGCAGTGAAAGAGTCATGGCACTTGCAATGATTGTTTTTTTCATATTGTTGAATTTCTGAATTCTCTAATCTCAAATATATTTTCATGATCATTCCACATACAGTACCAGCCCTTTGAGGTATTCGCCTTCGGGGTGATAGATATTGACGGGATGATCGGCTGGCTGTGTCAGCTGGTGGAGTATGCGCACCCGGCGGCCGCTTTGCGCGGCGGCAGAGAACACGGCCAGGCGGAATTGCTCCTTGCTGATTGCCTGGGAACATGAGAATGTGAATAATAAGCCGCCGGGGGCTATTTTCTCGAATGCGCGGAAATTGATGCGCTGATAGCCTCGCAGGGCATTGCGGATGGCTCCGCGGTGTTTTGCGAAAGCCGGAGGGTCGAGTACTATAAGATCGTAGGTCCCGGCTTCCATGTTGTCGAGGAATTTGAATGCGTCCTCGGCGTACGAACGGTGGCGTGCGTCTGCTTCCGCATCGAAGTTTAGGCTTACATTTGCGTCGGTAAGCGATACGGCTTTGGCTGAAGAGTCGACCGAATGCACGGATTCCGCACCGCCTGCCAGAGAGTAGACAGAGAATCCGCCTGTGTAGCAGAACATGTTGAGCACCCTGCGTCCGGCGCTGTAACGCCGCAGCAGTTCGCGGTTGTCGCGCTGGTCCACAAAAAATCCTGTTTTCTGTCCCCGGAGCCAGTCCACATGGAAGCGCAGCCCGTTTTCGGTGGCTATGTCGGTGTCGAATCCGCCGACAATGTAGTCGTTCTGAGGGTCGAGATGGGCTTTGTAGGGCAGGGTGGTTTCCGACTTATAGTACACGTTGCGGATACCTGCGTCCGGCAGCTCCACCAAAGCGTGGGCGATGATGTCGCGAGCGAAGTGCATTCCGGGGGAGTGGGCCTGAAGTACGGCCGTAGGTCCGTAGACGTCCACTATCAGTCCGGGAAGAAAATCACCTTCGCCGTGGACAAGCCGGAATGCGTTGTTGTCGGGGCGCCGGAGTCCGAGTGTCCGCCGCAAGGCGTATGCCTGGGCGAGGCGGGAGGTGAAGAAATCACTGTCGACAATGCTGTCGGCGAAATCGAGCATGCGTACGGCTATGCTGCCTATCTGGAAGTGCCCTACGCCTATTATGCGGCCGTCGGATGCGGCGATACGTACGATGTCGCCTTCCTCTATGCCGGAATCTTCGCCGGGCATCTCTGTCAGCGCACCGGAAAACACCCAGGGATGGAAGCGGTCGAGCGATTCTTCCTTACCCCGGCGCAGGCGCAGTATGGGATAGCTTGTTGATGTCATTTATTTGATAAGAAAACGGTAAATATCGTTGGCATTCGCATAGAGCATAAGCGCTATAAGGAAGCAGAAACCTATTGTGTTGGCGATTTCAAGGAAGCGTTCCGACGGTTTCCTGCGTGTCACGACTTCTGCTATGAGGAAAAGCGTGTGCCCGCCGTCAAGACCCGGGATGGGAATGATGTTCATGAATGCGAGAATGATAGAGAGGAATGCCGTTATCTGCCAGAAACTGTACCAGTCCCATGTCGACGGGAAGAAGTCGCCCAGGGTGCCGAAGCCCCCGAGGCTTTGCGCCCCTTCGCGCGTGAACACGAGTCCGAGCGATGAAACATAGCTTGCCAGACGGTCGGTGCCTATTTCCCAGCCTCGCGGCACTGAACCGAAAAGAGAGTAGTGTACCTGTTCTATATCGAATATTTCGGTCGGAGAAAGCATCTGTATGCCTATTTTGCCGCCGTCGCTTATGGCGACATCGAGTTCTGTAGTGCTGCCGTCGGCATGGCGCACCAGGAAAGGTAATGTGCGGCCTTTGTTTGCGGCGAGTACGGGCATGAAGTCGGAGATGGCCGGTGTGGTGTCGGTGCCGACGCGCAGTATGCGGTCTTCGGCCACGATGCCTGCCCGTTCCGCCGGGTCGCCGTTCATTGTTTTTGCCACTACGACGGGTACGCGCATCGATATTGGTGTATAGTCTTTCCCTTTGCCTACGATGGTGCGGATAAGGTCTTTGCTGACTGTTACGGTGACGGTGTCTGTGCCGCGAAGTACGCCTACCTGTGCGCCCGGCTGTAACATATCCCATTCCAGGGAGTAGTCTTTGGGATCCATGGCTTTTCCGTTAAGGCTGAGGAGTACGTCGCCGTTGCGGAATCCTGCATCCAGAAGCTCGGGAGCGAAATCCATTCCTTCGGTCATGGCAGTGAACGGTATCACGCGGTCGCCCCAATGGAACGCGATGCCGGTGTATATAATTATGGCGAGAACGAAGTTGAGCAATACGCCGGCTACCATCACGAGCAGGCGTTGCCATGCAGGTTTGAAGCGGAACTGCCAGGCTTCGGGCAGATCGGCGGCATCGATGTCGGCGGCGGATTTTGTTTCGTCGATCATTCCGGCTATGTCGCAGTAGCCGCCGAGCGGCAGCCATCCGAGTCCGTAGACGGTGTCGCGCCATGTCGGACGCTTACTTGTATCCGGTTGGTGCTCGCGACCTACGCGGAAACGCTTCAGGCAGTGTTCCGAACCGTCTTTCTTGTTGTAGCTCAGCACTTCAAGCGTGCCGGCCATAGGGTTGTACTTCAACAGGGAGAACCAGGGGTTGAAAAACAGGTAGAAACGGTTGACCTTCACGCCGAACAAGCGCGCGAAGAAGTAATGTCCGAATTCGTGGATCGTGACGAGTATTACGAGTGCCAGCACAAGCTGTGCGGCTTTGATTGCTATATCCATTTTTATTGAATTGTCAGTGGCTTATTAGTTCTGACGCGATGCGTCGGGCTTCGGCGTTTGTTGCAACGAGATCGTCGTAGCCGGGCGAGGCTATGAACGGCACCGAGTTGAGCGTGCGGCAGATGATGTTATATATATCCGGAAATGCGATGCGGTCATGCAGGAATGCATCGACTGCCACTTCGTTGGCGCCGTTGATCGTACAAGCGACGTTGCCTCCGCGTTCCAGTGCCGTGTGGGCGAGTGTGAGGCATGGGAAACGCTCCGGATCGGGTTGTTCGAACGTAAGGGATGACATTTGCTCCAGAGTAAGGGCGGGAGCAGCGTCAGCCAGCCGGCTGTTTTCTCCCAGGGCATAAGCTATAGGCACATGCATGTCGGGCACGCCGAGCTGTGCTTTTATGGCGCCGTCGGTGAATTCCACCATGGAATGCACGATTGACTGAGGATGCACAAGAGCCTTTATTCGTCCGGCGTCGATTCCGAAGAGATAGCGCGCTTCTATTATTTCAAAAGCCTTGTTCATCATGGTCGCTGAATCGACGGTTATTTTTGCGCCCATCGACCAGTTCGGATGATTCAGGGCGTCGGCTGCACGGGCTGTGAGCATCCGCTCGGCTGTCCATGTGCGGAAAGGCCCGCCTGAGGCGGTGATAATCAGTCGTCGGACAGTCGCCGGATCCTCGCCGCGGAGGCATTGCGCTATGGCTGAATGTTCCGAGTCGACAGGAAATACGCGCGATGAAGAAGAGGCGAGAAGACCTGTAATAAGTTCGCCGGCCACTACCAGCGTTTCCTTGTTGGCGAGGGCGATGTCGCGTCCTGCGCGGATGGCGCGTATCGTAGGGGCGAGTCCTGAATATCCTACAGTAGCCGTAAGGACCGTGTCGATATCAGGAGCTTCAACACATGCGGCAAGGGCTTCGGCTCCAGCCGCGCACTCCACGCCGCATCCTTCGAGTCCACGGCGCAGTTCGCCGTACAGCTCCTCGCGTGCTATTACCGCAAGGCGTGGACGGAATCGCCGGGCAAGTTCCACAAGACGGTCGACGCGGGTACCTGCAGTCAGCACTGTGGCCCGGTAACGTTCGGGGTGAGCGGCGATGATATCAAGAGTCTGGCTTCCTATGGAACCGGTAGCTCCCAGCACCGCTATATTTTTCTGTGATTGCACTGTCTGTGAATTAATTTAACAAACCATGCGGTCGATATAATCCGCATTCAAATGCAAAGATACGAATAAGTCGACAGCAAACCCAAATTTACCTTAGATTTGCAGCGACAAACAAGTGATAAAATTTGCTTTTGCCGAGCTGCAATCATTCAGTGCATTGGGGCGGGATGAAGTGGCGGGTGGCGCAGCATTCGGTGAGTGTGTGGTCTACGATTATGTGGCGGTTGGCCATTGCTGATATTTCAGACATTTCGTGTGAAACGAGCAGTATTGTGGCGCTATGCGATATGTCGTCGATGATGTCGTACAGGCGCTCTTCAAAATGTTTGTCGATGTAGCTTAACGGTTCGTCGAGGACCAGTATTTCCGGTTTCCGTATTATTGCACGGCCGAATAGTGCGCGTTGTAGTTGTCCGCCTGAAAGGTGTCCGATCGGGCGGTCGGCAAGGTCGGTCATGTCGATAAGTTCGAGCACGCGTTCTATCTCGTGCCGGCGTGTGCCGTTGTCGATGCCGCGCATTGTCAGCAGTCCGGATGCAATTACTTCACTGACGGTGACGGGAAAGTGGGCGTCGACGGCGTTTTTCTGGGGCAGGTAGCCGAATGCCGGTTTGTCGCCTTCTTTGCCGGATGGATTGAAGTAGCGTATGTGCCCTGAGGTAGGCTGCAACAGCCCGAGGATTATACGCAGCAGTGTCGTTTTTCCTCCGCCGTTGGGTCCGGTTATGGCAAGAAAATCACCTCGGCGGACGCTGAGGCTGACATCGGAGAGTACGTTGCGGTCGCCGCGACGCATTCCTATTTTTTCTACTTCTATGACAGGTGGTGCGTCAGGCAGAATACGCGGCTTATTTCTGTGATTGTGTGAGTGCATCTGTAATGATGTCGATCTGGCCTTCCCAGTCGGATGAAAGAGGGTTTATGACCACTAAACGCGAGCCGAGCATGTCGTTGACGCCTTTTGCCTGACGGGAATCGAATTCCTGCTGAAAAAAGAATACGGATGCCTTGCTTGCGGCGGCGTGGTCGATTATCTGTCGCAGTCGTCCGGCCGGCATCTCTTTGCTTTCGAATCCGACGGCAATCTGTTCCAGATCGTAGTCGCGGGCGAAATAGCTAAGCGAAGGGTGCCAGATTATGAAACAGCTGTCGGCGTCGGCAAGGCGCCGGCGTATCGAACTGTCGATGGAATCGAGTCGTAGATTGAATGTATTAAGGCGCTCTTGTAGAGTTGCTTGCATTTCTGGTCGGATGTGGGCAATGGCTGTGGCCATGTTGGAGGCCATGATGCGTACGTTTTCCACGGATGTCCAGATGTGCGGATCGGGTGCGCTGTCGTGGTGATGTGCACCGGCTTCATGAGAGTGGCCGCAAGATTCACCGTGGCTTCCGTAAACGAATGTGATCCCGCGTGAACTGTCGGCGACGGGTACGGAGAGAGTGGATGTTATCGCTTCTTCAAAAGGCAGCACTCCGGTTGAAAGGTAGATGTCGGAGTGTTCGAGATCCATGCGCTTACGGGGTGTCAGCTCGTATGTTTCGGGATTTGCTCCCGGAGTGATAAGGGTGCTTATGGCTACTTGGGAGCTGTCGAGCAGCTGATTTAATATGTAGCGCTGTGGTTCGACGCTGACTGCAACGGATAGTTTGTCCGTTGTGGGGTCGCCGTTGTGGCTGTTTTTATATCCGCAACCTGTGCAGATTGAGGCGCAAGCTGCGGATATAAGTATCAGGTGGGTTAATTTCATTTTTTTTGTTTGAGAAGTTGTGCGGCCATTGCTGCTGCTGCGCGACGTCCGTCGCCCATGGCGAGTATTACCGTCGCTCCGCCGCGTACGATGTCGCCGCCGGCAAAAATGAGAGGTATCGACGAGCGCAGATTTTCGTCGACGGCGATTGTGCCGCGGGAGGTTACGTCGAGTCCGGATATTGAATCGGGGATAAGCGGATTCGGTGAAACTCCGACGCTTACGATGACTTCGTCGACTTCAATCTCGTCGATAGCTCCCGGTATGGGTACGGGACTACGGCGTCCGGAGGCATCGGGCTGACCGAGTTCCATACGCTGTACGCGCATGGCGCGTACGCGGCCGTTCTCGTCGGCGAGGTATTCAACCGGGTTGCAGAGAGTGAGGAATTCCACGCCTTCCTCTTTGGCGTGTTCCACTTCCTCGATTCGAGCCGGCATCTCCGCCAGGCTTCGGCGGTAGACGATTATAGCCCGTTCGGCTCCCATGCGCCGAGCCGTGCGTACCGAGTCCATAGCTGTGTTTCCGCCGCCGATCACGGCCACGCGGCGTCCGCGGGCGACCGGTGTCGGCGCGTCCGGGCTTCCGGCGCCCATAAGGTTGATGCGTGTGAGGTATTCGTTGCTCGACATCACTCCGATGAAGTTCTCTCCGGGGATTCCCATGAAGCGTGGCAGTCCGGCGCCTGATGCGACGAACAGGCCGCTGTATCCGCGTTCGATAAGATCGTCGTAGGAAAGAGTCTTGCCGATTACGATGTCGGTATGGAAGCGTACGCCGAGGCGCCGTAGATTGTCCAGCTCGGAATCGACAACGGCATTCGGCAGGCGGAATTCAGGGATTCCGTATTTGAGTACACCTCCTATTTCGTGTAGCGCTTCGAATACGTCGACTTCGAACCCGCGTCGGGCCATGTCGCCTGCAAAAGAAAGGGCGCACGGTCCTGACCCGGCCACGGCCACGCGCAAGCCGTTGGGAGCCGCTTTGTCTATATCGGGATGTGCGCCGTCGGCAAGGGCACGGCGTTCGGTATCGGCTGCGAAACGTTCGAGATAACCTATTGCGACCGGCGGACGTTTCATTTTGTTGTATATGCAACGGCTTTCGCATTGCCTTTCCTGAGGACAGACACGGCCGCATACAGCCGGCAGGGCGCTTGTACGTTTTAGTATGGCGGCGGCTTCAAGTGTTTCGCCGCGTTGTATGTTCTTTATGAATCCGGGGATGTCTATGTTTACCGGACAGCCGGTTACGCATTGGGGATCGGGACAGTCGAGGCAACGTGTCGCTTCGGCTACGGCCTGTTCCTCATCAAGTCCGCGGTTTACTTCTTCGTTGCAGGTGATGCGGTATGCCGGATCGAGCTGGGGCATGGCTGCGCGAGGTATTGCCGTGCGTTCTTTGGCCGGCATTGCTGCACGTAGTCCGGCGCGCCAGATGCTGTCGCGGGTGTCGGCGGCGTGTATATCGTTGTCGTTCTGTTTCATGGACGTTGGAACTTAAGTGTTTAAGGTTTTTGTTTGTCGTAGGCGCGCATGCGCATCATCATTTCATCGAAATCGACCTGATGCGCGTCGAATTCCGGCCCGTCGACACATACGAAGCGCATCTTGCCGCCGACGTTGACCCGGCATGCCCCGCACATTCCGGTGCCGTCGACCATAATTGTGTTCAGCGAACAGAGTGTCGGCACATTGTATTTACGTGTCAGTAATGCCACGAATTTCATCATCACGGGGGGGCCTATGGTGACTACTTCTGCAACGGTTTCGCGTTGCAGGACTTCTTCGACACCTGCGGTTACAAGTCCTTTGCGGCCGTATGATCCGTCGTCGGTCATTATAATCACTTCGTCGGAATGGGTGCGCACTTCGTCTTCAAGAATTATAAGGTCGCGGGAACGTGCCGCCAGAACGCTTATTACCCTGTTTCCGGCAGCTTTCATCGCTTTTATAATAGGTAGCAGGGGTGCAACGCCTACGCCGCCACCGCAGCAGACCACGGCGCCTTCGCTGTGGTGACGTATTTCGGTGGAGCGACCGAGCGGACCAACCAGGTCTGTAAGAGAATCGCCGGCAGAAAGCTCACAGAGCAGGCGCGTAGAGTCGCCTACAGCCTGTACTACCAGAGTTATTGTGCCTGCGACGGGATCGGCATCGGCTATGGTCAGAGGAATGCGCTCGCCTTTGGAGCCTGTGCGCACGATAACGAAATGCCCCGGTTTGCGTGCGCGGGCTATTTCGGGTGCTTCAACAACAAGCTTGACTACTTTTTCCGAGAAGTGCTCTTTTTCAATTATGTTGAACATCGGATCAGAATTTAAGGATTTCAGTTGGGGTAGTGTCAGTTTTTGGATTCCGGCCAGCGGTCAGGATAGCTGATGGCCATGCGTGGCCGGCGCATGGCATATATAATAAGGAATACGCCAAGCAAAACGAACGGAATACTCAGCAGCTGCCCCATGTTGAGAAGCATGTCCTGTTCGAACGCTACCTGCGGATTTTTGATGAACTCTACGAAGAAGCGCGAGCCGAATGTGCCTATAAGGAATGTTCCGAACAGCAGTCCCGGACGTTCGCCGCAGTTGCGCCGCCAGTACATCCACCACATAAGTCCGAAAAGAGCGAAGTAAGTCAGTGCTTCATAAATCTGTGTGGGGTGTACGGCCTGCCCGGGGTATAGTTGATGCCATTCGGCGGAACGGACAAACATGAATCCCCATGGCAGATCGGTCGCATGTCCGAATATTTCTGAGTTCATAAGGTTCCCCAGGCGGATCAGGCCGCCGACAAGCGCTATGACTATGGTCAGGCGGTCGAAGGTCCAGAGCGGATTCCGTTTGGTGGTGAAGATGGAGTAGAGTATCACAGCGATTATTATTCCTATGGCTCCGCCGTGGCTGGCAAGTCCACCTTCCCAGGTTGCGAGGATTTTCCACGGGTGCTGCGAGTAGTAGTCCCACTGGTAGAAAAATACGTGGCCGAGGCGGGCGCCGACTATTGTTGCGATGCCAACGTAGACAAGCAGAATGCTCACCCAGTTTTCCGGCACTCCTTCGCGACGGAACATCCGTGATACGAGATTGAAGCCGATCCAGAAGCCGATGGCAAACATCAGCCCGTACCAGCGTATGGTTATGAAACTGTCGATAATGGTTGGGTTTACATCCCAGACGATGAATGAAGGTAACATATCGTTATGTTTTTTATTCGTTTTTACCGGGTCGGCGGAAGTATTCGCGGGTTGCCCGGCGTACTTTATGGCTCAAGGATATTACCGCTATCATTGTAGGTATGGCCATAAGGGCGTAGAACAGGTCGCAGGCGCCTACCGCCGTTTCAATGGGCACGATGGCGAACACTATAAGTGATGCAAGGAAAAACCAGGCATAATAACGTCCTCTTCGACTCCCGAAGAGATAATTGGCGCACGTGGTGCCGTAGAAAGAATAGGAGAACATCGAGGACATGGCGAAGCAGATGACGACAAACATAAGCAGAATGTCGCCCATCGGTATGGCGTTGGCAAAGGCTTTCATTGCTACCTCAAGCCCTTTTATGCCTTCGACATCGATATCGCCGCACAGAAGTATGGCCACGGCGGTCAGTGTGCACACAAGGCCGGAGTCGATGCTCGGCCCGAGCATGGCGATAAGTCCTTCGCGGACAGGGGTTTCGTTTCGGGATGCTCCGTGCATGATGGAGGCTGTGCCTATTCCGGCATCGTTGACCAGAGCGGCACGCCGTGCCCCTATTATGGCTATTCCGGCAAGTGCTCCGAATCCGGCGCGGAGGTTGAAGGCTTCGGCGAATATGCGCTGAAAGACGGCCGGAACATCGCCAAGGTTGGAGAGGATGATGTAGAGCACCATAATGAAGTATAGCCCGACCATGAATGGCACCATTACCGACGCCACGCGGGCAATACGTTTTATGCCTCCGAGAATCACTATGGCTACAATTGCGGCTATGGCACATCCGAATAGAAGACGGTAGGCCGAAGTGTTGCTCAGACCGGTGGCGGAGCCTACGTAGCCGAGTATGTCGCTGGATGCTATTCCTTCCGGTGTGGTGAATGTCGTCATGAAGGCTTCGGTCAGCTGGTTGGCATTCATGATGCAGAGAGTGCCGAAAAGGCCGGCTATTGCAAAAAAGCGTGCCAGCGGTTTCCAACGAGAACCGAGTCCCCTTTCTATTATGTGCATCGGGCCGCCCTGGGGTCGCCCCATGTCATCGTGTCCTTTGTACATTATTGCCAGTACGCCTTCGTGGTACTTGGTAGCCATGCCTACTATGGCGCTTACCCACATCCAGAATATTGCGCCCGGCCCTCCCATTACGAGTGCGATTGCAACACCGGCTATGTTTCCCAGTCCTATCGTAGCGGCTACGACTGAAGCAAGGGCCTGAGCCGATGATATCTGTCCTGATGTGCCGTCGGTTTTTTTACGCAATTCCTTTACGGCGGCAGGCAGTCGCCTGAGCGATACCATGCCGGAGGAAAGAAAAAGGTATAGTCCGCCCCCTATCAGCAGGAAGAATAGCGGGTAGCCACACAGGATTTCTGCGGCGTCGATTATGAATTGACTTATTTTGTCGAGCATCGGTTCTTTTTCGCGTGCATTTCGCTTGTAAAGTACAAAGATACGTAGTTTTTGAGTAATATGGATAACGGTCAGCCAGATAGTCCGTGTTTTTTTGGTGATTGCCGGAATGGCATTGGTAAATAATGTTAAAATCGACCGATCTTCAAGTACTTTGTATTGCATAGTACTTTGCGAGTGCTTATTTTTGCAGTGAAAAACAAGAGTCCTCTACAATCAACAATCTATTAAAAACAAAAAAGGCGGACGGACTTCTTAGCAGTCGTTCCGCACATTTAAGAAAAAAATGAACATCGAGAACCTGAAATCCCAGATGCGCAAGGGCATGCTTGAATTCTGCGTGCTTCTTCTGTTGGAGCGGGGAGATGCTTATGCGTCGGAAATCATAGCTAGGATGAAAGACGCCCATCTTATAGTGATGGAAGGTACTCTCTATCCGCTTCTGACTCGTCTGAAGAACGACGGAATCCTTACATACCGCTGGGAGGAGTCGCCGTCGGGACCACCGAGGAAGTACTATTCCCTGACTCCTTACGGGCTTACTTTCCTGCTTCAACTGAATGATGCATGGAATGAAATAAGTCATACCGTGAACCACCTGCTAAACAAACCGACAGAAAACGAACAATGAAAAAGACTTTTCCCATAAATATAAACGGTCAGATCTTCTATATAGACGAGGATGCCTATACTTTGCTTCAGAACTATCTCAAGCAGCTGCGAGCGACTTTCACAGGCGACGAGGGCGCAGAGATAGTTGACGATATAGAAAGCCGTATCCATGAACATTTCAGCGAGAAACTCAGCCGGGGAGTCAATGTGATAACGTTGTCCGATGTCAACTCGGTGATTGAAACAATGGGGCGCCCTGAAGAGCTTGATGAAAACTCTGTTGACGAAAATCATTCATCTGATGGTGCAGATACGGAAGAGAACGCTCCGCGTGAAGGTTCTATGCCTCCGCCACCGCCGCCGGCTGATGACAAGCCGTTCATATCCATAAATCTGCCGAGTCGCAAGCGTCTGTTCCGCAATATGCAGAACAAGGTTTTCGGAGGCGTCATAGGCGGCCTGGCGACTTATCTGGGATGGAATGCGATTGTCATGCGCTTGCTTTTGTTCTTGTGTGTGATATTTACCTCTGACTATTTGTTGCTGTGGGTCGTGATTTATCTTATTGCATGGATGACTATTCCGGCAGCCGTTTCTCCACGGCAGATTCTTGAGATGCGCGGGCAGCCTGTGAATGTCGATACCGTAGGGCGTACAGTACTCCAGACTCCTCCGCCTTATGACGGACATGTTCCGGTAGAGTATGAGCGTGAAGGCTTCTTTTCGACTTTTTTCTCTATCCTCGGTAAGTGTCTTATGGCTTTTGTCGGGCTTGTGAGTTCTGTGATATCGGTCGGTATTGTGGTCCTGATTATCTCTATGCTTGTGTTGCTCACCACACATGGTGTGTTCGACATGACTGCGGTGATTCCTGAAACGGCAGGCTTGTTCCGTACGTCGCAGATGGTGTCGGCGATGACTATTGCATGGAGCATGGTGTTCCTGATTCCGGCTATAGCCTTGGTGTGGACTTCGTGTTGTGTGGTTTTCAATGCTCCGTCGGCTTCACGTTCGACAAAGGTGACGGCAATCGTACTTGAGGTGTTGTTCATCATTGCTGCTGTTGTACTGACGCTTATCGGAAGTGCATCGGTAGAGTTTCCTTTCAGGGCGGTTACCATGCCGATGGCTGCCGGAATGGTGCTGTATAACTGATACATATAAAAAAATAATGACCTGCTATCGCCGAGCGGTAGCAGGTCATTATTTTTTTATTGATTTTCAGAACGGAGTTGCCTCGTAATACGGAATGTCGACGAGGCGTATGTTGAACTGAAGGTTGGAGTAGGGCGGGATAGCGTTGGAACTCTGTGCGCCGTAGGCCACGCCGTAAGGCATTATTACTTGTGCGGTGTCGCCGCAGCGCATGTCCTGCAGTGCGATTGCCCAGCCTTGTATGTTGGAGCTTACACGTGTGCGATAGATTCCGTCGTCGGAGATATTCAGCGAACTGTCCACTCCTGTCCCATTGTAAAGCCGCACGGTATAGCGGGTGTCGCAGGTGCTGGTGTATAGCGGCGAGAGGTTGCCTTCGGTTTCTTTCCGATCGTTGATGTAGTGGATTAGAACGAAAGATCCGGGGTTCCATTCGGGTATGAGTACTTTATAATAGTCAGTCCCGTCGGGATTCTTTTTTGCCTGCATCTCTTCGAGCCAGGCATTGTTGGTATCCCTCCAGTCGCGATATTTCTCCCAGGTCGTTTCTTCGTCCTTGGTGCATGCGCCGAGGACTATTGCTGCGGCGGCTATGAACAGGAATATTTTTTTCATTTATAATTCGTTGAAGTCGATTTTGGGTGCCTTTGCGGCTTCGGTGTCGGCTTTGAACTGCTGTTTTGCGTCAAATCCGAATATTGAAGCCCAGATGTTTGCCGGGAAGCGTTTTGCCCTCAGGTTGTAGGCGGTGACGGCTTCGGTGTAGCGTCCGCGTTCGGTGGCTATGCGGTTTTCAGTTCCTTCGAGCTGAGCCTGCAGATTGAGGAACTGCTGGTCGGCCTTGAGATCGGGATATGCCTCGCGTACGGCATTGACATAGACGTTGAAGGCGCGGTTGAGATCGGACTGGGCCTGGTTGTAGCGTTCGAATTCGGCTCCGGCGTCGGGGCTTGTGCCTTCGAGTGCGCGGGCATTGTCGTAGGCTGTTGTAAGACCGGCACGGGCACGGGTCACATTTTCGTATGTCTGGCTTTCATGTTTTGCATAACCCATTACGGTGGCCTTGAGGTTTGGAATAAGGTCGAAGCGACGCTGATACTGTACTTCTACTTTTGCCCAGGACTGCTCTACTTCCTGATCGAGTGTTACCAGAGAGTTGTAGGTCGACTTGCCATTGAAGAAAAGAGTCAGAGCAAGGACGATTACAACGGCGATGGCGATGTACTTTTTCATAAATTTCTCTACTTTTTAGGTTTTAGGGAGGGGAGATCCGATAAGTTTATCTGAGCTTTCGCAGCAGAGATGTTAGGCTTACCCTGTCGTGAATCAGACGATGGAGGTCGGCGACGGCCACACGAGTCTGCTCCATGGAGTCGCGCTCGCGCAATGTCACGGTGTTGTCCTCAAGAGTCTGATGGTCGACGGTGATGCAGAATGGGGTGCCGATTGCATCCTGACGGCGGTAACGCTTGCCGATCGAGTCTTTTTCTTCGTAGTGTGTGGCAAAGTCGAACTTCAGTTCGTCGACAATCTCGCGGGCTTTTTCCGGCAGGCCGTCTTTGCGGACCAGTGGCATTACGGCGCATTTCACGGGAGCCAGTGCGGCGGGCAGGTGGAGCACTACGCGGGAATCGCCGCCTTCAAGAGCCTGTTCTTCGTAGGAAGAGCATAGTACGCTTAGGAACATGCGGTCGACACCGATTGATGTTTCGATGACGTAAGGCACGTAGCTTTCGTTGAGTTCGGGGTCGAAGTACTGGATTTTTTTGCCGGAGAATTTTTCGTGCTGAGAGAGGTCGAAGTTCGTACGCGAATGTATTCCTTCCACTTCCTTGAAGCCGAAAGGCATCTGGAATTCGATGTCGGTGGCGGCGTTGGCATAGTGGGCGAGTTTGTCGTGGTCGTGGTAGCGGTACTTTTCGTCGCCGAGTCCGAGTGCCTTGTGCCATTTCAATCGCCATTCTTTCCACTGTGCGAACCATTTCAGCTCTTCGCCCGGACGCACGAAGAACTGCATTTCCATCTGTTCGAACTCGCGCATGCGGAATATGAACTGACGGGCCACAATTTCGTTGCGGAACGCTTTGCCTATCTGTGCGATGCCGAAAGGAATGCGCATACGTCCGGTTTTCTGCACGTTGAGATAGTTGACAAATATTCCCTGAGCGGTTTCGGGACGCAGATAGACTGTCATGGCACCGTCGGCGGTGGAGCCCATTTCAGTGCTGAACATAAGATTGAACTGGCGCACGTCGGTCCAGTTCTTTGTGCCGGATATGGGGCATACGATTTCTTCGTCGACTATGATCTGGCGTAGTTCGGCCAGGTCGTTGCTGTTCATGGCATTGGCGAAGCGTTCGTGGATGGCCTGTCGCTTGGCTGCATGTTCAAGTACGCGGGGATTGGTCTGGCGGAACATCGCTTCATCGAAGCTTTCGCCGAAGCGTTTTGCCGCTTTTGCCACCTCTTTCTCGATTTTGTCATCAATTTTGGCGAGATGGTCTTCGATCAGAACGTCGGCGCGGTAGCGTTTCTTTGAATCCTTGTTGTCAATCAAGGGGTCGTTGAAAGCGTCGACGTGCCCCGAGGCTTTCCATATTGTCGGGTGCATGAAGATTGCGGAGTCAATGCCGACGATGTTCTCGTGGAGCAGCGTCATCGAGTCCCACCAGTAACGTTTTATGTTATTTTTGAGTTCCACGCCGTTCTGACCGTAGTCATAAACGGCGGAAAGTCCGTCGTATATTTCACTTGAAGGAAAAACAAAACCGTACTCTTTTGCGTGTGATACGATTTTTTTGAATACGTCTTCTTGCTGAGCCATAATTGATTTATGTGTCGATAGTGTTATAATTCTGCATGAAAAAACGGTTGTCGGCAACGAGGCGACCCGTATTATCCGGCAAATTTACGCGAAATTATCGAGAATTTGTAATTCGCTATGCCAAAAAACATAAAAGGCCGTTCAGTTGTCGTACGGAATATTTTCGGGATCGTAGACAACGGATGCTTTCGATGTGCTGCCGGCAATGAAGTATCCCAGGCACAGGTCGCCTTCGAACATGTGTGGGCCGTTGCTGTTTCCCGATGTCAGAGCCTCGAGGTATTCGTACATTGAGTGCGATATGGGTGTCACACCGGCGCTGACGATGTCGCCTTCCCTGAGAACCTCGTTTTCGTCCTCTTCCGATATATCGCGCCGGCTTGTCCTGAACACAATGCTCAACGTTCCTTTCCCGTCGGCAAAACGGTCGTCGGTTGCACTCCAGCGATACGGTTCGCCGTTGCGGTAGATGCGCACCCAGTAGCATTCGCCGTCTTTGGAGGGATTTTCTTCGAACGATACTTCGAGGGCGGCCACATAGTCGTAGGGCATCTTTATCCAGGAGAAGCTGAGAGAACTTATGCGCGTAGGCGGAAGCATGACTGCCGATGCTGAGAAATACTTGCCGTCACGCTCAACCTCAATGAGGTAATTGTGGTTCTCTATGCCGGTTTCGTTGCAGGTGTATATTCCACGACTGTCAGGCTGCAATTGCCATGACTTTCCGTTGTCGATGTCGCTTATGACAACTTTTGCATCTGTCATGCGAGTCGTGTTCATCGGCTCGTCGACCGGTGTTGTTTCCGTGATGATTGCCTGCATTCCTTCGTCAGAAACATAGCTTTCTATTACGTTTATCGGGGCTATGTCGTGGTAGCGGAAGTCGAGTTCTTTCTCGCAAGCGCACAATGTGCAGGCTGCGGTGATCATAGAAATGTATATGCGTATATCATTTATAGTCATAGGTCAGAATTTCAGAGTGTAGGAAACCGATGGTACGATTCCGTAAAGCGATCGCTGCATGGCCGCTGTGCCCGAGGGCTTTGTGTCGTCGTCGACAAAATATATGATGTACGGGTTGTAGCGGTTATAGAGATTGTATATTCCGAAAGCCCATTCATAGGCCATTTTTTTGCCTGTATGTATATATGTTGCCGACAGGTCGAGATGATGGGGCGGGGGAGTGCGGTAGCTGTTCCGCGAGGAATAGTAGTAGCAGGTGGCGCCGTCGAGTTCGTATTTTACGTCGGGGACAGTCAGAGCCTGTCCGGAAGAGAATGACCAAGTGGCCGATATGTTCCAGCGATCCGTCAATCTGAATATGGCTACTACCGAGGCGTTGTGTCTTCGGTCGTTCGATGCGTCATACCATAGCCCGTCGTTTATGCCGTGGATTCGAGTCTGTGTCTTTGACAGGGTGTATGATATCCAGCCGTTCAGCCGTCCGCTGTTTTTACGCAGCATAAGTTCAAGCCCGTAGCTGCGGCCTTTACCTCCAAGTATAAGGCTTTCAAGGTTTATGGAGGAGAACATCGACAGGCCGTCCTTGTAGTCGTACACATCGTGCATGTCTTTATAATATGCTTCGGCCGACCATTCCCATTCTCCGTCGTGTATCATTCCGGAATAGCCGGCTGAGTATTGCACGCATTTTTCCGGTTTTATGTTTTTGCTCGACAGGGCATAGCGGTCGGAGGGGAAACTTGTCGTGCCGGAACGCAAAGCGTGCGTGTCCTGACTCGTAATGCCGAAGCCGGCTTTTAGACTATGGTTGCGGTTGAGGCTGTATCTCAGGCTGACGCGCGGTTCGGCATTCACGTATGTCTTTGATGAAAAATCAGGATAATCGTCGGATCGTGAGAAGAATGAACTGAAACCGGAGCCGTTGAGGACCGAAAAAGTTGTCAATCTTATTCCGCCGTCGATGCCTATGTGTCCGTTGATGTCGCCGGTGTAGGCAAGCCATATTGAATTCCGCCATCCTCCGCGTGTTTCTTTCTCGTTCACTCCGTTGACAGTCCATTCGGCTGATTTGATTTTCAGAACCTCGGAACGCAGTCCGGCACTCAGCTCATGCTTGTCGCTTAATGAAAACCGTATATGTTCGTTGAAATTGAAACTGTGGATATATTCGTCGATAGCCTGGCTTGATGCCATTATATTCATGTCCATTTCCGAGCTATACGATGTAGCGGCTGCGGTGCTTGCGAAACTCCATCTGTCGCCGGCGCTTGTTCGCCATACTACGGAGCCGGCGATATTGCCCCAGTGCATTCCCATGATGTCGATGGCCATATTGTCGCGTCCGGTGAAAAAACAAATATCAAGGCGGTCGCGGTCAGAGAGTATGCTGCTCAGTTTGGCGCTGACGTCGTAGAAATTCATCACTATGTCGCGGTATTCAGGCACCATTTTAAGAAACATGTCGACATAGGAGCGTCTGGCCGCCACTGCGAATGACGCTTTTTCTTTGACGACAGGGCCTTCGGCTTTAAGTTTGGCGGCAAGTATGCCTATGGTTCCTCCGGCGTGGTAACGTTCCATGTCGCCGGGTGCGAGTGCCACATCAAGAACAGATGCGCCGGCATTACCGTAGCGGGCCGGTATGGGACCTTTGTAGAGAGTGGCCGCGGCGAGGGCATCCTCGTTGAATGTGGAGAATATACCCATCACGTGGGCGGGATTGTAAAGCGTCATTCCGTCGGCGAGAATCAGGTTCTGTGCGGCAGTGCCTCCTCGTACTTCGAAACCTCCGGCGCCTTCACCCTCGCTGCGTATGCCCGGCAGCAGACTGATGGATTTTATGATGTCGCCTTCTCCGAACATCGACGGAGTCTGCGAAAGTTTTCCCAACTCCAGACTTTCGGCGCCGATCTGTATTTTGCTGATGCGCCGTGAGGCCGAGTTTCCCGTGACTACAATCTCTTCGAGTTCCAGAGAATCGACAGGCTCTGACGCTTCCGAAATCTGAGCGATGACGAGTGAAAATAAGAGCAGGAGGCCTTTTGCTATATTTTTCAGTAATTTCATCGGATTGAGGCAGGATTTATTAATAAAAAGGGTATATGTTGATCCGGAAAAATAATGTACATTTGGACGTGTCTTAAAAATGACAGAAAAATGGATATTAAATCTCAAATTACGGGTGTGCAACATGTAGGTGTCCCGACCGATGATCTTGCGGCAAGCGTTGATTTCTACCGGACGCTTGGTTTTGAAACGGAGTATGAAACATATAATGCCGCCGCTGACGAGCGTGTGACATTCATGCGGCTGAAAAATCTCGTGATGGAGATTTATGAGAATAGCCGTGCTACACATCGTGACGGAGCCGTCGACCATGTGGCTCTTGATGTCAGCAGGATAGACAGCCTCTTTGCCTTCTATAAGGGTTTAGGACTCAAGATGCTTGAGGACAAGGTGAGTTACTTGCCTTTCTGGGAGCACGGCATACGGTATTTCATAGTTGTAGGGCCTAACGACGAGAAAATCGAGTTCTGCGAAAGGCTGAAAGAGCCATTTCGAGGATAATCTTATCGTTTAAAACCCGTCTGCGCTTTTCAGGGGCGCAGGCGGGCTATGATTTCGTCGACTCCGAGCAAGTCCTGAGAGCCGGTTGCCATTTCTTTAAGTGTGATTTTTTCTTCGGCGAGTTCCGATTCGCCGATAATGGCCACATAAGGAACTGATGAGGCGTTGGCGTAAGCCATCTGTTTTTTCATTTTGGCGCTGTCAGGATATACCTCGACCGATATGCCGGCTGCTCGCATGCGCTTGGCTGCCGCAAGGGCTGCCGAAGCTTCCGCCGTTCCGAAGTTGACAAACATTACTTCTGTGGCCACACGCGTTGCTTCAGGGTAGAGGTCCAGAGCGTTGAGTACGTCGTAGATGCGGTCGGCTCCGAATGATATGCCTACTCCCGATATGCCGTCAAGCCCGAATACACCGGTAAGGTTGTCGTAGCGTCCGCCGCCGGTTATGCTGCCGATTTCGACGTCGAGGGCTTTTACTTCTATGATTGTTCCGGTATAGTAATTCAGACCGCGAGCAAGCGACACATCAAGGTCGAGTTCGGCTTCGAGTCCGAGGGCGCGGGTAGCTTCTGTGACTTCGCGCAGCTCTTCGACTCCGCGGCGGCCTATTCCGATGTCGGCCAGCAACGTTTCGAGCCGGGCGATTCTTTCGGTCAGGCTGCCGCTGATTTCAAGAATCGGGCGCAAGGCGGCGATAGCTTCGTCGCCGAGGCCTCGTTCCGACAATTCTTCATTGACTTTGTCGATGCCGATTTTGTCGATTTTGTCGATAGCCACTGTTATGTCGATCAGTTTGTCGGGCGCACCTATCAGTTCGGCTATACCGGCGAGAACCTTGCGGTTGTTGAGCTTTATCGCTACGCGGATGCGCAGGCGTCGGAATACTTGGTCGATAATCTGCAGCAACTCAACTTCGTTCAGCAGCGAGTCGCTGCCTACGACGTCGGCGTCGCACTGGTAGAATTCGCGATATCGACCTTTCTGAGGACGGTCGGCACGCCATACGGGCTGAATCTGGAAGCGTTTGAACGGCAATTGCAACTCCTCGCGATGATGGACTACGAAACGGGCGAAAGGCACCGTCAGGTCGTAGCGCAGACCTTTGTCGGATATCTGCGGAGTCAGGTGTACATAATCCCCGGCATCTATAAGCTCGCGGTCTGTTCCCCGCAGGTAATCGCCCGAATTGAGTATCTTGAACAGTAGTTTGTCGCCTTCGTCGCCATATTTGCCCATAAGCGTGGAGAGATTCTCCATGGCAGGCGTTTCAATCTGTCGGTATCCGTAAAGGCCGAATACTTCGCGTATTGTGTCGAAGATATAATTGCGGCGAGCCATTTCGGCTGTCGAGAAGTCGCGTGTTCCTTTGGGAATGGATGGTTTGCGTGGTGCCATTGTCGTTTTCGTTTTCTTTGCCGCAAAGGTAGCAAAAAAAGCGTTAACGACCATCCGGTGGCGGGATGATTTTAGCTTACGCTTCAATCATCGAATGATATGAATATGCCGTCGACGTCGTAGATCAGTTCATCAGGCTGTTGTTTGACAAGTTGTACCTTGTATCCGCCTTTGTCGCGGATGTCGATTTCATTGACAGAACCGAGATATCCGTTTTTGTGGAGATGGTCGATTGTAGCGCGGGGAAGGATATTGCGTACGATGGCTTCGGGTAGTGCGGTGTTGTCGGGCGCGCTTATCTCATCGATTTTTCCGGTGGAACTGAAGTCCATGTCGACTCCGTTGGCAAGATCTATTTCATATCTCCCGCTTTCGAATTCGCGTTCGGATTTCACGATCCCGACTCCGGGATAATTCTTTTCGAGGAAAGTACGTATGCCGTCGGGAAGCATAGAGGAATCGACGGAGCCTGCTACGGCTATACCCGGCATTCCGCCGTTCGGAATATATTGGGCGTCGGCATTCATTGCGGCGCCGGCTGTTGCTAATGCTATCAGCGCGATTTGGATTGTTTTCATATATTCTTTTATTTGTGATTGTACAAGTTTTTAGCAGATTAACATAAAAACAGCCATGAATGTTTATCGGCTATGATTCATACGCCTATTGCCTGAAAGCGCGGATTTGTGTAAATTCGCGGCAAAATCAAAAAAACGGGTTCGGATATGAAAATGTTTTTCTACCGCATATATCAGTTTATTATCGCTATACCTCTTCTCGCTGCCGTGACAATTTTAGCTGCCACCATAACCATAGCCGGAAGTGCTTTAGGCATGGGGCGTATGTTCGGTTACTGGCCGGGAAAAATCTGGGCACGTGTTTTCTGTGCGCTGACTTTGGTGCGCGTAACCGTACGGGGGCGTGAGAATATAGACCGGGGCACATCCTATGTCTTTGTGGCCAATCATCAGGGAGCATACGATATTTTTTCAATTTACGGCTATCTCGGACATAATTTCCGCTGGATGATGAAGAAAAGTCTTGAAAAGATACCTTTCGTCGGATACAGCTGTCGGGTGTCGGGACATATATATGTTGATAATTCTACGCCGGCAGCCACGCGCCGGACTATGGCTACGGCCGAGCGTCAGCTCTCGGGTGGTATGTCCGTTGTCGTATTTCCCGAAGGAGCGCGTGCGCTCGACGGGCGCCTGCATCGTTTTCGCCGCGGAGCTTTTATTCTGGCTACGGAATTCGGTCTGCCGGTGGTTCCGATTACAATCGACGGCGCTTATGATGTCATGCCGCGCGGGGCGTCGTTACCTCGTCCTGGACATATCATCCTTACTATTCACAAGCCAATACCGGCTTCTGCCGACGGAACCCACGATCTTCCGGCGCTTATGGACAAATCGTTCCGAGCCGTCGAATCGGCTTTGCCGGAAAGGAACAAGTCGCGAGGTTGAACGAACTTTTGTCTTTCCTGATGTGTTTTATAGACAGTTAACAGACTTTATAAAACATTCAGGACAATGAAGTATCTTACCTCTTCTTTTCTGCTTGCCATAGGCATTCTTATTTCTGTATCTGTCGCGGTATCATGTTCGCGCAATGAAAAAATCGCAGGTGCCTGGACCGCACCTCCCGTCCGTCTTGACGGAGTGCCTGATGCGGCCGACGCGTTGGCGACTGTCACAGTCGATTTCGGCGTACAGGATAAGGCAAATGCCACACATCCGCTTAATCTCAGCGCTCTTATCGACGTCACTCAACCTGTAGAGGCGGTTCAAGGTGGAATTGACATGCCTTATGAAGTAAGTGTCGCTGCTACCGCGTCTATTTCCGGACGTTATACTTTCGAGAAAGGCGAAGATGATGATGTCGTGGTAACACTCGATCCGTCGAGTATGAAAGTGGATATTGATCCGGCCGGAGTGACATTTTCACAGAATGTCCTGACGGGCTTGCAGCAACCGCGACTCGATTCTTTGACTGAGGCGACAGTTTCGAAATGGCGTGTGGAAATAGCACGCGCCGTACGTAGCGAATTTTATAAGTACACTTCGATTTCAGATATTAAGATTCATCATGCCGACATGATGACATGTGAAATCTCTGACCGCGACTATACTTTGCGCCGGAACTGACATTTGGCGACATATAATATTATTCCTGCGGCTGCTTGTTCTCCGTTTCCTCGTCGGAGAACAAGCGGTCATCTTCGTCGAGATGGAAACATTTGGCCAGCAGAGCCGTGAATTTGCTTATCTGTGTTATGGCGGCTTGTGTGTCGGGTGATATTTCTTTATTTTGCAGGCGCAGGAGCAGCACGCCATAGAGGGCGTTGAAACAGGTTTCTATTTCGCCCGCTTTGTTTTCGCCCGCTTTGCCGCGCAGTTCGACGATGTAGGGCAGTGTGCGGTAGAATTCGGCTCGATAGGCGTCGAAACGAGGACGTGGGTCGGCAAGGATCTGATTGTTAAGCTGTGCCAGTTGCCCTATGATATTCACATTCATCTGAAGGTGGCCTTTTTCTGTCACTTCTTCGCGACGCATCATGTCGATAAGCGATTCGTACCACTCCGACATCTGTTTGACAGAAGTTTCGTCGAGTCCGGGGAAACGGCTTATTACGTTTCGTCCGATTTGGTCAAGGTCGAGCCTGTTGGCGCGTATTATATCTTCTATCTGCCACATGTAGAGCAGATATTCAGCTATGTTTTCTTTGCGTTTCTGTGATGCTATAATCATCTTTCCTACGTCTGTATTTTTCTTAATTAACAAAAAACGCGGTAAATTTACTAATTTATTACGAGTGCGGAATGAAATAAAATCCGTATTTTTGTAAAAATTACCGGATATGGTATTAAAAAACAGACATGAAAAAATCAATAATCGCAATCTTTACTTTTCTGAGCCTATGCTCAGGCGCAATTATGGCACAGACTACAACCGTGGCGGAGCAGACCGCCAATCCGCTGTTTAAGGAGTTTACTGGCGTCCATGGCACCGCTCCGTTCTCTAAAATAAACGACAGCCATTGGGAAGCCGCGATTGACCGCGGAATTGAAATTGCACGTCAGGAAATCGACGCAATCACACGTCAGCGTTCGATGCCTGATTTCGAGAATACTATCGTAGCTCTTGAAAATACGGGCGAAGATCTCAACAGGGTATTGAACGTATTCTTTCCGCTGCTTTCGGCTGACAGCAACGATGAAATGATGGAGATATCCATGCGCGCATCACAGAAACTGAGCGACTATTCCACCTCCATAGTTCTCAACGAGGAACTTTGGAAGCGTGTCAAATACGTCTATGAACACCGCGACCTTTATAATCTCGATCCCGAGGATTCCATGCTTCTGCAGAAGACCTACGATTCTTTCGCCCTGTCAGGCGCGAATCTTCAGGGCAAGGACCGCGAGGAATTCCGCAAGCTGCAGAGCGAACTTTCGGCTTTGACCACAGCATTCGGGCAGAATGTTCTCCGCGAACTGAATACATACGAAGTCTATCTTACAGCCGACGATCTTGCCGGGCTTCCAGAAAGCTCTGTAGTGGCAGCAGCCGAGTCCGCCAAGGCCAAGGGGCGCGAAGGCGAATATCTGTTTACTCTTGACCAGCCGGTCTACATGGCGTTCATGAAATATTCAGCACGTCCCGACCTGCGCGAGCGCATGTATCGCCTCTATTGTTCAAGAAATACCAAGGGCGAATATTCAAATATAGAAAATATAGGCAAGATTGCCGAACTGCGTCGCCGGATTGCCGCTCTGCTTGGTGCGCCCGACTATGCCAGCCATAGCTTGCGTCGTACCATGGCCGAAAAACCGGAAGCAGTCTATGACTTGCTCGACCGCCTGCGTGATGCCTATCGTCCCGCTCTCGATGCCGAGATGGCCGAGCTTGCAGCTTTTGCATCGGAAATCGAAGGACATTCCGTGACAATTAATCCCTGGGATTATTCCTACTATTCCAATAAACTCAAAGCCGCAAAATATTCATTCGACGAGGAAGAGTTGCGCCCGTATTTCGAACTGAACAATACCATAAAAGGTGTCTTCGGCCTGGCTACCAAACTTTATGGCTTGAATTTCAAAGAGAACCCCGACATAGAGGTATATCATCCCGACGTAAAGGCTTTTGATGTAAGCGATGCCGACGGACGTTTCATAGGTGTCATATATACGGATTTCTTCCCGCGTGCGTCGAAGCGTCCCGGAGCATGGATGACGGGATTCCGCGACCAGTCAATATCGGTCGAAGGTGTGAATACGCGCCCGCTTGTTTCTATTGTGATGAATTTCACAAAACCGACAGCCGACAAGCCCTCGCTGTTGACGCCATATGAAGTCGAAACATTCCTTCATGAATTCGGACATGCCCTCCACGGACTTCTTGCCGACACCAAATATGCTTCGATGTCGGGTACAGGCGTATATCGCGATTTTGTCGAACTGCCGTCACAGTTCAATGAAAACTATCTGACTGAGAAAGAATTCCTCGACGGTTTTGCACGTCACTACAAGACAGGAGAATCCATTCCACAGGAACTGGTAGACCGTCTTGTCGCATCGTCGCGCTATGGCGCCGCCTACCAGTGCATGCGTCAGCTCGGTTTCGGCTATCTCGATATGGGCTGGCATACCGTCAAGGATCCGGTTGCTGATCCTGTCGCTTTCGAGCGTGCCGCTACCGAAAGCGTTCGCATCTTCCCGGATGTAGACGGGACTATGACTTCTACGACATTCAGTCACATATTCTCCGGCGGTTATGCCGCAGGCTACTACAGCTATAAATGGGCTGAAGTGCTTGATGCCGATGCGTTCGCATTCTTCAAGGAACACGGTATTTTTGATCCTGTCACGGCTGAAAGTTTCCGTCGCAACGTGCTTTCACGCGGCGGAACCGAACATCCGGCTGAGCTGTACCGCCGTTTCCGCGGTCAGGATCCGACCATTGACGCATTGCTGATACGCGACGGAATAGCTAAAGAAAAAAACGTCGGCGTACGCGACAATCATATTGATTGACCGAATAATATACATAAACGGAAATACTCCCTATGGCCGATACAACTGAAGACAAGGGCATTTTCCGCATCGTTCCGGCGCGCCATGCAGCCGTCATTACCCGACGGCTGCTGGCGCGCTACGCATGGATAGCCGTAGCGGTATATATGATGCTGGCTTATCTCGGTCTGCGAGGCGGCGGTGATGTGCGTTTTGCTCTGGTGGCACTGATATTTTCGTTTATCGTTTACCCTCTTGTTCTCGGTTTCGGCTGGCTTCTTATGGTTTCGTCGCCTGATGCGCTGCGTGCCTGTGCGCCGCAATGCTGGCATGAATCCGGCAGGACCGACGGATTCGACATTACATATTATGACCATGACGCATTGCAGGCCGTCGGTTCTGAGCATATTGCCGCCGGCAGCATACGCGATGTGACGGAGCGGGCAGGACATACGTATGTACGTCTGTCCGACGGCAGATGTATCATAGCAGTCACCGAAAGTCTGTCGGAAGTGCTGAGGCGGATTTTGCTTGATGCCGCAGATGAACCTTTGGCATAATTTTTGCATTAAAACTAAGGCAGCGCGACAACGCGAGGCAGAACCGAAATATGACAGTTAAAGAATTCAAGAACCAATGCCGCTCTCAACTTGCCGCAAAGAGTCTTAACGGGCTTTTCGCACTTATGCGCGGATTTGCTTCCGAGCATAAGCTCGAACGTCGCCTTGCGGAAACAGGCCGGCTTGAACAGCGTTATTTCTATATGTTGTCGTTCCTGATCGGCCGGAAAGGCAGCAGGATCGACGATGATGATTTTACCGATATACGCAGTCGTGCGGTGGCGTTGGTCAACTCCATGGCGCGCGAAGCCGAGGCGCAGACATCATCGAAAATTTACTTTTCGCTTTTGCGCTACTTCAGCATGCGTCCGGAGGAAAACCTTGGCACATTGACTGTCGATTATCTGACCGAACTTCAGGATCTGCGGCTTGATAGTGAAGCGTTGCTTGACACGCGCCGCCGCGAGAGCCTTGAACGTATAAGCCGTGATATTTTCAACCGTATATGGGTCGGGCATCCTTTCTCGGAATCCGACGCCGAAACATTGTCGGATATGCTGACTGATACCGGGCTTCCTGCGACCGACCGAGAGATGTGGCTCGGAGCCGTGACACTCGGACTGCTTGCTGCGTTCGACCGCAGGCGCGTCGACTTGCTCGCACGTGTGTACTCCTCGGACGAGTGTCGCCTGTCGGTCGCGGCCCTTACCGGTCTGGTGCTCGGCGCGTTCATTCACGGCGGTACGGGCCGCCATTCCGCCGATTTTTCAGAAGTATTCGAAGCGTTGTCGTCTTCAACGTATTTTTACGACGATCTTACGACTACTGTTCTTGAACTTCTGCGTGCATGCTCCACTGGTGATGTGTCCCGTAAGATAAGCCGTGACATAATGCCCGGCATGATGGCTCAGGGACGTAAGCTTATGGATGAGCTTGGCATTGACGCTGCCGATCCATTCAAGGCTTCCGCTAATCCGGAGTGGGAGGAAAAGCTGCATAAGTCGGGAATTTTCGACAAACTCAGGGAATTCAACGAGATGCAGGCCGTAGGCGCTGACGTATATATGAATGCGTTTGCCGGAATGCGTTCATTCCCGTTTTTTCATGATGTGGCAAATTGGTTCAGGCCTTTTCATACCGATCACAGCGCTTTAAGCGATATGGTCGACGGCGACGGAGCCATGACAGCCGAGGCTTTTGCATCGGTTCCGTTTTTTTGCGACAGCGATAAATTTGCCATGATAATGGCTCTGGCTGCGGCCGGACAACGTCCTGATAGCCCGCTGTTCAACCTCGGTGAACATTATCAGAGCATAAGCGATGCAGCAGGGGCTATAAAAGCGGACCGCAGCGAGTCCGGACTGCGTCAGGATGCCGTCAATAACTATGTGCGCAACCTCTATCGCTTTTTTATGCTTTTCCGGAGGAAGAACGAGTTTGTCAATCCGTTTGATACAGAACGACTGAATCCGTTCGGCATCGATGCGCTCCGACCGTTTTTCCTTACGCCGGGACTTGCCGACGAAGCCTTGACATTCTGCATTGAAAAGGAGCTGCCGGAGGCAGCTGCCGTTTTTGCCGATGCTCCGGGTTTCAGCCCCGACGCGCATACTCTGGAACGCGTCGGATACGCTTTTGAGCGAACCGGCAAGACGGACCGCGCCATAGCTTTCTATGAACGTGCTTTTGATATCAATGCCGGCGACTGGCTTATGCAGCGTCTTGTGGCATGCCATCTGGCAAAGGGAGGACCGGAATCGGAAGCGAGGGCGAAAGAACTGCTTGAAATTCTGACGGCCGCTCATCCTGACGATGTGGGAATGTTGCGCTCATTGGCTATGTTGACCGGCGACTCTGATCCGTCGCTCAGCCTTGCGCTTTATGAAAAACTGGCTTATGTCGATCCGGGCAAAGATGAGAGTATGCTCGTACGCTATCGCCTGATATCCGGACATATTGATGATGCCGCTTTTTTGCTTGACCGGATGATGGCTTCGCATGTCGATGCGGATACATGTCTGCAAGCTTCCGCCCTCAGCCTGGCCCGTTGCGATTTCGGAGCGGCTGTCGCCGACGTCCGGCGTGCTTGCGCTGTGGGAGCTTTGACCCCGGAACAGGCTCTTGAACGGATTATGCCTCTTCTTGAACTTATGAATCCGGCAGGCGGCGATGCTCTGCTTACGGCTTTTGCCGATGCCGTGCGCTATGATGATTCCGCTGCGTTCAACTCCTTATATAATATTTGAAAACCAATATAAAAACTGTAATCCAAATGGTAATCCAACGCTGGCAGACACTTCTGCTCCTTATTGCGGTGGCTCTGATGTGTGTATTTTGTCTTACGCCTTTTGCCACTATTCCTGAAACGGAAAATCTTGCCGCAGCTCCGACACAACTTTTTGTGAAGGATGCTCCCGTATTCATGATTTTGAATGTGACCATCGCCTTGTTGCTTTTTCTGGCCATATTTATGTTTAAAAATCTTCGCCGCCAGATGACAGTCACACTCCTGTCGATAGTGCTTATAGCTTCATCGATAGTTGCAGGATGTTTTGTACTGTATGTAGGTATGCCCGACGCGCAGCCTGTGCTGCTCGGCGGCATCATGCTGCTTGTCGTGGTGCTTGTGCTCGCGCTTTTCGCCTATCGTTTCATGGGGCGTGACCGTAAGCTCTTGAGCAGCTATGACCGTCTGCGCTGATACTGTCGTTCAGCGCAACTTTTCCGCAAGATAACGGCCTGTCACACTGCGGGGGCATCCGGCAATTTGCTCGGGTGTCCCCGTAGCTATTATCGTTCCGCCGGCATCGCCGCCTTCCGGCCCGAGGTCTATCACGTGGTCGGCGCATTTTATCACATCCGTATTGTGCTCTACGATCACGAGGGTATGCCCCATAGCTATCAGCCGGTCGAAAGAAGCGAGCAGCAGATGTATGTCGTGGAAATGCAGGCCGGTGGTAGGCTCGTCGAAAATGAAC